>Ga0228711_1000446_pt1 | contig 49996 bp, 26 predicted proteins | sample MedpolnodulmetaG_2_FD_177996 | JGI IMG/M metagenome (GOLD analysis project Ga0228711, IMG submission 177996) | Root nodule microbial communities from Medicago polymorpha collected in Santa Monica, California, United States - brown nodules | ecosystem: Host-associated > Plants > Roots > Nodule... | reverse complement strand
ATCAGTAAAAACTTTTACTCACCTCTAGGGCAAATCCTTTATAGATGAACTTTTAGATTTTTTTATATAAAAAAGCAGCAGTTTTTTTTGTACTTGTTTACCATAATAAAAACAGTTATATTTTTTTCTTTCTTTTAAACAAAATAGTAAGTTTTTAGCAACCAAAAATGGTAAGTTATAAAAATTGATTTTTAAGAGATGTTACTCAACTTCTCATTTGAAGAAGTTTTCGGATTTTTTCTTAGATTTTATTTTATTTTGTATCAAACAGTGAAACATGCGAAATCTTTTAAAATTGTATTTTTTCTTGCAAAAAAAAAAAACTAACAGTCTCGTAAAATGAATCATATACTATTCCACTACATATATGAGGAGCGATTGAATAACACAACTCAATGATATGTATTTTCCAAATTTTATTATTTGAAGAGGTATGTGTATTCTTTAAAGTGTTTAAATATTAATATAATATTCTAAAAATAATAGAAAAATCTGTCCACAAATGAATACACAACGAATTGATACATACCATAACTGTTTTTGTCATCGTGGTTCAATAATACTTCTAACTTGCACTTCCATATAAATCCTCATATTTTTTGTCTTCTCCTAATTCCAATAACCCTTTTCTTAAGAGAGACATCAAAGCATAGGCATAGTAGAGCCTTTCTTAATTTGAATGCAGGTCGTATGAAAAAACTTCCTCAAGCAACTGTGAATCCAAATTTAAATTCAGCTTTTGAAAATGACATCAGGTAATAATCATGTCAATTTCCATATAACTCTATTTAATTATCTAGCAACATTTGTTTGTTTTCTTTGTTTCCATACATAAAATGTTTTCAGTTTTAGTGGAAATTTTAAATACTCTATTTTTGTTTTTCAATAAAAAATTAGATTGTAAAGTATGAGTTTTTTCTTCATAATTCATTTCTGAGACAATACAAATGTGTAGGCAAAAAAGTTTCTATCTGAGAGGAGGGAGAGGTTTGTGGAGCGCAAACCCTCTTTTAAGAGGATTTTCTTATTACATAATGTTCATTTTAACCCTTCAAATCAAATTCTATAATTTGAAACATTAAAACACGTTTTTTTTTTTGTTACAACTTTAAAACACACTTGAGATTAACATTTTGAAAGACGCATCTGAAAAAATGAAGTTTAATACGAGACACATTTACAATTTTACCCTCATTTTAATTTTGAAATACCAAATATGTCTAAACCCTAAATTTCCCTGTTACTCAGCGCACACTCTCTCTTTCTCAACGCTCTCACTGTATGATTTCTCCAGGTTCATGATTCATCTTCTTCATTTTATTTTCTTCATTTTTCTTTGAAATTGATTAATTGATTTTCAATTTTGTTGTTATTAGGTTAACAAAGCTTGCTTGAAATCTTCCAGATTAACGAAACTCTTTGCAGGTTTGTGATTTCAATTTTTCTGATTTTCTGTTTCGATTCAGTTTTATGCTATCTAGTTTTTGTTTTGTTTTTACACTTTTCTTGAAGGGTTTTGTTACTTTTGTATGTTTTATAGGTATTATTGTTGTTGTTTAGTTTTCAAGTTTGAGTTTGACCTTTGTGATTCAATCCCTTTTCAAATTTTCATCACTCTGCATATTACATTGTGTTTCCAGAGAAAACCTTTATTAGGCTTTCACTTGTCAATGTTGTCATGATACCTTTGTTTAGAGTACTGTTACTTTTACGCTTTTACTTGTTAGTTAGTAAATATGCTAGAATAAAAAGATAGGTTATGGAGTAATGGTGATTCATGATTTTCAATCAAGAGAAGACTAAAAACACATATCATTTGAAGCCTAAAAAGTGTTATGTTGTTGGCCCATGATTGATTTAGATGGATTTACTAGATTCCTTAACTCAACTTTACAAGTCTATTAGGTATATAACTATATATGCATTCATATCGATGTTAGAAAAACTGTTTTCTATTAGGTATATAACTGAAATTTATTTAGCCTGCTATAAGTTAACACTGGTGTTTTACTGCAGAATCACTTTTTTTTCTTCATATGAAACTAGATGTAAACCCATTTGATTATATGAGTAGGTGAAGATAATGTTTATAGTGCGACTTTATTTAAAAATAAGTGTATTTAGCAATGTACAAACTAATATGAATTTGGATTTGGTAATGTGCGTGCGAGTTGATATGAATTTGTCATTTGCAAACTGATATGAATTTGTATTTTTTTATGTGCAAATTGATGTGAATTTGGATTTTGTAATGTGCAAGTTGATATGAATTCAGAAGTGTTATGATATTTCAAAAACTTTAGTGGGTTTGCTTTAAATTTTCGAGTATGTCGTGAAATTTTTATGTTTTGTTCGGCAGATAATCTTTACCTTGTTTTGGTCTCTAATAACAATCTTGAAATTCTAGATTGTGATAGTAGTATATGATCTTGTAATCTTGTATTGGGATGATAGCTTTTTTTGTCTATTTTAAGAACAATTTCCTATTTATCACAGCATCGCCACTTCCAGCCATCAACGATGAGCGTTCCGAAGGTGGTAGCGGCGACAATCCGGTTGAGAGTTCCTGCTGGAGGAGCACGTCCGGCGCCTCCTGTGGGACCTGCATTAGGTCAGTACCGACTGAATCTTATGGCGTTCTGCAAAGACTTCAATGCGCGGACTCAGAAATTCAAGCCTGATACACCAATGGCTGTTACAATAATAGCTTACAAGGACAACACGTTTGAGTTCACTGTGAAATCTCCTTCTGTCTCGTGGTACCTGAAGAAAGCCGCAGGTATCGATTTGGGAAGTACCCGGCCCGGTCATGTGACCGCCACCACCCTGTCACTTCGGCATGTGTACGAGATCGCTAAGGTGAAACAGTCTGATCCTTACTTGCAGGGCATGCCACTTGAGTCCATTTCTAAATCCATTATTGGTACAGCTAGTAGCATGGGAATCAAAATTGTCAAAGATCTTGAATGAATTGATCAAAGGAATTCAACCTTTGCTTTTGAATGTATTGAATAACTTCGGTAATTGTTGTTTATTCTGTTATGTTTCAAATCTCTACTTGGCCACTCACAAAATGGTTCTGTGCTTGTTTTTTTTTTGTTGAATACAAGTTTAGTGGAAGAAATTGATGTCCTGGTATGGATATAAATAATCTTAATTGTAATTTAACTGATAGATTTTACTAGTCACAAGTTACAATTTGACATATTAGTGACATTAATGTTCTACATTAGTCTAGCTGGATGTGTTGCATTTTCCATTTTCAACGTCCTATTTGAGAAGTGAAATATTAGAATTTAAGTTTAAGTTGTGTGCATTTCTTATGCTTCTCACAAATTCATATAAATGTTCATTATAAAAATTTAGAGCAAACACTAAATTTAGTCCCTGACTCTGTAGGATAATCTCAAATAAGTTCTTGAGATTATGGGTTTAGAAAGGTCATCGACTCTATTAAACTGTGGTCCCTACGTTTAACTGTTTACTATCAATTTGGTCCTTAAGATTATCTGCTTACTATCAAATTAGTCTTTGACATATTATTTGAAGGACTAGCATGAGTAAAATTTGGTTGAGTCATGGATCTTTTTAATATTCTCAAAGTCATGAACTTATTCAAGAATGCCCTACCGAGGGACAATAATTCAAACTAATACAATGCCACATTATCAACAATGCAATGGTTATACAATGTAATCTACTCCACTATCTTCATATGCAAGTAGTACCAATAGTTCTTATTCGGCAAAGTAGACTCAAACATGATCAGTCAAAGAAGTACAATGCCAGTATGCTACTCTAAGTGTACTATCTCCGGTAAGAAATAGTTAGGTGAGCAAGGATTGTCCAACTTTTAAAGTATACCCTTGCATCAAAAGATCAACAAGAACCATTAGAGTTTTCATTTAAGAGCATAATCTTTTAATGTACGCCCTTATGCCAAGGTCTCTACCATCCATTTTGTATGATATTTTCATCCACATAATAAATACATGTTATGATACATGTGAAGCGGAAGAGTTTGTCATATAAAAAAAATTTGTCAGTTAACTTGATTTTAGCTCAATAAGTAATGTGTTATGTGTTTTTGTGTGATCTGTGAGAATTTAAAAGTAAAGAGTTAAGTAAGAAGAAATCGCAGAAAGAATTTATCCTAAATTTGGACTACGTTAAGTTGTCACACTTTGTGAGATTTTTCACTATTTTTCACTACTTTATGAGATTTGTCATACATTTGTTAGATCGCCACTAAGTCTATACAATCTGTCACATGAAAATATATCTGAGTTATTCTATACAATCTGTCACATGAAAATATATCTGAGTTATTGAGGTGCAAAAAGAAAAGGGAAATCTCATGCCCATTCCACTTAACGTTTAATGGAAGGGGGGGAAAAAGTCGAAAACTTCGTCGGAAATTGGCCATGACCAGCAAACAATGGAAAATAGAAGTAATTGACACGGAAGAGAAGTGTTATGTACTGTATGTCTCTCACGAACATCACAAATGTTTACATGTACAGTAGAACAAATTAAACCTCACTATTTAGTAGAAATCAGGAGGGTATATGCTATGAAATAGCCAATCACATGTTTCGTTATCTGTTCACTATAACCTCTCTCACTACAAATATCATTTCTAAAAAAATCGAAGATTTTGATGGAAATTAGTCGCGACTGGTAGGGAAAACCATAAAAAGAAGTCATTGATGTAAAACTGAAAAAAACAATATGCAAGCTAAATGCCGAAAAGATCTTATTTGCGAGGAGTTTTATTATTTGGTTTTTGGCTTGCTCATATCAAGTCTGTAAAACATAACAAACAAAAATTACAAGAGTTATTGAGTAGAAGACACTCTAAAGCAGATGCCACACAATGATATATAAAACAAATAAGCACAATATAAGTTCCCTAAAATATAACCTAGAGTAAAATGAAGCCAATACAGATATATTCTGTGCAATCACCAAGCAATTTGTCCTTCCCAAAAACATCATTAAATTTTACTGGCAAAAGAAATGCCTTCCTTTGCAAGTTGATTCACATCCTCCACTGCAGGCAATGCTCTTGCAACTTTGGCAATAGCTTTGTTCTCATCAGGAGTTCCACCCTCCAAAAAGGCACCAACAACTTTCCCGTCTTTAATCCAGTATGTTCCAAAATTAGGCTTTGATGATGCAGGATTGTTGTCTCCAAATAGCACTGTCTCACCAACATTGTCGCCGTAGAATTGCCAAGACAGATCAAATGAGCGGGAATAGAAGTATGGAAGGTAATCATACTCTTCAACTGTTTTTCCTGCCTCTGCTGCAATAATGGCCTGCATGAAGGAAAAAAAAAGTTAACAAAAAATGAACAGCACTGGCAAGCATGACTCTTAATAAGACACTTCCATATGGAGGACCAGAAAAGAAGTTTGTGCGTGTTTTGCTATGTAGAACTAAGGAACCAAAATGATTTCAAAACTGGGCGTTGGGATATAGGGATCATGCCGGGGAAAAGGATACATGTGTTTTGTGCATAACTGGAGAAGCATAAATATGTAGGGAAGTTGATTACCTTCGCAGCCTGCTCAGCTGATTTGCGAGCATGATCAACATGTTCAACTCTTCTCACCTCATTGTACAATTTCAAAGGGAACGTAGCAACATCACCAACAGCATATACATTGGAAACATTTGTTTTGAAGAAGGAATCAGTCTACAACCACAACAAATGTATCAATGATATTGACATAAAAATTTATTAATCACAACTTAAAAGACTTTTTTAACGCTTGACACTAGCCTCTGGATATGGTATCACTAACCTTGATTCCACCCTTCTCCTCTTCAACCTGCCCTTTAAATAGGGATATTTGAGGCCTTCCTCCAACACCAACAACAACAATATCTGCTTCCAGTACCCTTCCATCCTTTAGTTTGACTTCTTTTACCTGACAGATGGATGAAAGTCAATCTAAATATGATTAGGAACGTTAAAACGCCACCACATGACAGTATTCCGAGATCTCATTCAGCCATACCTCTCCATCGGAATTAGAGGTGAATCCAGTAGCAACAGTTCCTTTAATGATAGTGACCCCCTTATTTGCATAATATCCCTCATAGAACGCAGCTATTTCAGCAGTAAAAAGTCTTGGCACTGCAACAATGGTTTAAAAATAGTAGTTTAAAAATTGAGTGCACACAAATCCACATAAGTGGGAGGTGTAACGAGAAACGTTTATAAATGTCCACTTACTGCACCAAGGTTCTGGATAGACCATTGTAACATCAATATTGTTGAGTCTCAAAACTGCACTCAATTCCAGACCAATGTACCCTCCCCCAACAACCACAGCTTTCGCATTCTTCTTTCCTTTAATTGCCTCGTACAATTTGTCGGCATCATCAACCTCCCTCAAATAAAATATGTTTTTGGCATCAGCTCCTTCTACACCAAAATCGGTCAACCTTATAACCTGCAAAACAAAATTATTAGCAATTAGTATGCGCTAAAAGGATGTGAAATATAAACACCGAATGTAACATCTCTAATATCAACAAGGAGCCTTACAGTTGATCCTGTTGCAATAACCAAAGTCTGGTATTTGAATGTTTCTCCTTTTGCACTAGTCAGAGATTTTGCAGCAAGGTCTGCTTTTACAATTTCTGTACTAAGATGCAACTGTACCCCTGCAATCATTGGTTCAATTTACAATTTAACATCAGATAACTGTTGCTAATTCCCATTATTATATTTACCTATCTCTTCCTTTAACTTGACACAATAACCCAATATTTATTCTGAAAACCATCCAAACATAATACAGAATTAAAATAAGGGGGATCAAAAGCCAAATTCACCTTTCTCACTGTACCATTCTGGAAGCAATCTTTCTCCCCCACTTCCAACACAGGTATGGAACCCAGGAAGTCTAGCAGGAGCTGCAAAAATCCAATTGTAACATTAAGTTAGATATTCAGAGTGACAAGCAAGGCAAGGTGCTATTTATACTTCAATGGAGAATTAACATAGCCTTCACTAAATTTAAATAAAAAATAAATTTGAAGAAATGCAATCAAATTAACAATATTACAACATTGTTGCATTCAAGATTAATTAACCTATAACAGAATGGGGGAAAATTAAAGGAGGAAAGGGGAATGTAACACATATAATAGCATACAAACTTACACTCTGGAAAAAGGTAAGCCTTGCTTAGAGCAGGACGTTCATAAGGTGCTACCTGCACAAATGTAAGATAGGTAAGGGAATCTGTAGCAAAACCATAACTGCACAAGGCTCAGCCAATAAATACATGGTACAAAATTTGAAAAGAAAGAAAAAATAAAGGAAAAAAAATATGACACACTTCAATTCCTAAAACTGCCAAAATATGTCCATCACAAGTGACTGATAGGTAAGGGAGTACTTGAGTAAAAATTCAAAATTTTTAAGGACTAGTATGTCCCATCACTAAATTTCTCGGGACGAATATGGATGAGTATTGCTATATTTTACAACAGATACATATCATGAAATTCAGGAAATAATGTGGCATAGTCTTTGAAAGAGTAGTTAAACTTTCAACATCTTGTTTGACGGAAAACACAAGAGGACAAGGTGAAGTTTAGCGAACATGCACATTGATTATTTTTCGCAAAATTGTTGTTCCAGACAAACAACATTTTCCTCCAAAAAAAAAGTAGATAGAGGAGGGACACTACAATTCTAAATATTAAAGAGAAAATAAATGCATACTTTAAAAATAAAAATAGATAAACAACAGTTTAACTAATAATAAAAAAAATTTAAAACTTTATATCTTGTTCAAAAAAAAAAATTAAAACTTTATATGAACGAACAACATTTTTAAATCCTTCAAACAACATTAGAAAAGTATAACCAAATATAAGAATTAAATGAAAAAAAACAAAAAACACAGTTTAACTATGATGCAAAGTGAAGTTCATAAAGTAGTATATACCGCTTCTTTGGATATGATTGCAAGCTCCCCAGGCTTAACTCCTTGTTTCACAAACTCCCTTGCTGCATAACCCTACAATTTCAAAAAAATATCTCAATTATTCAATCCAAAATAATTTAATTGATATGCACAAAATCTGTAATGATTTTTTAAATCACACCATCAAGTAAATACGAATTGTTGCATCATTACAAACATCTGAATTTAATTGTATCAAGCAATCATATCATTTATAGGCTTACTGTGTATTAAAATTAATCTCCTAAAATTCAAAGCACATCAAAGTATAGAAATTAAGTATACTAATTTTTCATAAGAATCAATTAATCATCAAAGTTTTCACAAGGAATTAGTACAATTCAACTCTTTAACCGATTCTAATCCCTCTAACAGGGAATTATTATTAAAGAAACATCATCTAATTTGGCTTAACTCAGAAAAACAATTATACAATTCAGATTGAAAATTGACAAGAATCAACGGTAGAATTATAAAGATCGATCGGAAAATTGAAACAAGAATCAAAATTGGAAAAAGTGAAACTAACAGCTGAAACTCCTCCACCAACGATGATGTACTTGAATGAATGTTCCGCCATTTTTGATTGATTGATGTGAGAAAATCGCTTCAAATTCAGTAACGTGTTTGTTTGATTGTTCAGTAGAAATGAAACTGGATTAGTTATAGGCCAGATCCATTCATTATATTGGGTTTTTTTAATCTTGGATTTTGGAGGTTATTTTGGGAAATGTATTTATACAGTGTGTCTGAAAGGAATCGGAGTGACGTGGCAATTTAACAGTGGCAAACTCCGTTATTACTTCCACCACCGCACTCACTTTCCATAATCATTTATTGCTGTCACAAATTTACCAATCAAAATCTTTTTTTTTTTTGGGACTTGCCTTTCAAAGTCGTTTTCTTTATTATTTTAACAATTCTCATTCAAAGACGTAGAGACTAGTATGATGTTTTCGAAACTAGAAATTTGATTTTTGCTCAAAAAAAGAAAAGAAATTTGATTTGAAAAAAAGTGTCTCTTTTTTTTTTTTATATTAAAAGTAGTTGGTATTGACCTCAAATAAATGGAGTTAGTATTGCGCTATATAAATCAGCATTTTAATTCTTTAAATCGTACACCATCTGTCTTACAACATGTATCATATTTGGGGTTTACACTGTTATTAAGAAAATAATAATTTTAAAGGGAAAATGTGTTTCATTCACTAAAACACTCTTATTAATTATGATCAGTGAAATAATTATAGAAGATTGAAATGCAATAAATAATTGTATGTTAATGGAAAAAAGTAATAAATATTATAATGATATTATAAAAAGAACAAATAATTATGGGCAGTGAAATAATTATAGAAGATTGAAATGCAATAAATAATGGTATGTTAATGGAAAAGAGTAGTAAATATTGTAATGCTATTATAAAAAGAACAAATAATTTAAGATAAAATATTTTGTGAAAGAGAACATCTATAATGAGATGGAGGGAGTAAGAGATAATACATCAAACACATTTATAAATATGTTTTCACCTTCTCTAAAAAAAAGAATGTTTTCACCAAGTCTGCCGGTTCTTTTTCTATGGTTGAATTCCATATTTCAAACATTTTATGGTCAAAATCCAGGCAAAGGCTACCGTACATGACCTTCATAGGTCTCATACTGTAGGAGACCTGATTTTTTTTTTTGCTTTGCAAAATGGATGTCAACCATTGAATTTACTTTGAAGCTTTTGAATGGCTTAGATTTGAAATAAGTGACTAGGATTGTATTTTTTTAACATATATATATTGATTTAAAAAAATTCAATTGATTTTGGATTCAAATTTAAGAAAGGGTGTTTTTGGCATTGTTGGAAAAATTCACAGCAAGCTCAAATATTCCATGTTTATTCCCTCCAAGTGAAAACTCAAGGGTAGAATGAATATAATAAAATAACAAAACTTCTCTAGCTTGCCACAATTTCCTCTCACAAACACGAGAAAAGCTGAAGCAAAAATATTTCCAGATCTGTGTAACCATACTGTCTGTTGCAATACCACTTGCTTTGACTGCCACTTCACTTTTTATGATTGGACATGGAAGAGCAAACATTGTAGGCAAGGAAGAGCAAATAATGAAGTGTGTGGTGTTCTTTAATCCAAACAGTGGAGCAAAAATGGCTCTAATAGATGGAAAATAATTTTTTATTTAAGATGAAATACCAACATTGCCCTTGCAGTTAAATGAATAACTTTAATAAAATTTAACTTAAACACATGTCATTTTAACAAAACAAAAAAAAAAGTGTCTTTTTATACGGTCTCCTACGGTAGGAGACCTATTCACCTCTCCTACTGTAAATGGCGCCCAAAATCCACCCTCTTAAGGCTCAAATTATTAAAGAGTTTTTTTTTCTTGTTCCATATAAAGATCTATTGGATCAAATGTAGCACATATACCGTTGCTAATAACATTCCTAGTCCAACAATTTGTGGGAGAATTTTTACGAACACTTTTGCGGTTCGTCTTATGACTTGTTTGGTTTGGCGTTTGAAACACTATTCTTGTGTTCTAATGTCACTTCAACGTGACTTTTAAGAAGTTGAAAATCCTGTCTAAACGTGCGTTTGGTGGCTGTTCAACGCAATTCCAATCATATCATTAGCTGTTTTGCTGAAAGTATGTAATTTGATGTTTCTCACATTTATAGAGAAGATAATCAATGTGCTAATAGGCTTATAAGTTTGAGTTTATAGTTGGACAATTATCATTGGTGGGATGCCATTCCTCCTACTATCTTAAATGTTTTCATTAAGGACATATTGAATTTATCTGAATATATGTTTTGTCAGCTTGTTGGTTGATCACTATACTTTTTTTTATTCACCTTGATTTTATACCGTATGGTTTTACACGAATGATTTTTAATGAGGTAATTGAGGTTATATTTAATGTTTACTTAGGTTTTAACCTAGTCCCCCTAAGTTTTTGTACTTTTGTTCTTATTTTTAATAATACTTTTAGGATGCTTGCGTGATAGGTCAATTATGGATGAGGTGTCGATATAGTTGGAATATCATTCTTTTCACACTAGGACAATGGACAATTATAAGGGTACAATTGTTGATATTTCATTAATTGTTGCTAGGACAAAGTGAATAAGTGAAAAAGTGTGTGGATAAGGGTGTCATGTGGTTAATCACTCAAAAATTGAGACTTATGAAGAAGAAACAAAGAAAGAAACGCAACCAACGAACTAATTGGTTTCTCCAATTCTAAAAAAAAAAAGTAAATTATTTCGTCTTAGTTGAGTTGAATTAATCCTCCTTTCAACATAATGATCGATACCATTCTTAAAAAAAAAAAATATTGATTGATACCATGTGTATGTCCTGCTAGAGAGAACAAATAGAATATAAGTATATCTTTCATTTATGTTGTTATAACACTACTAGTAAATAATAGTATATATACATTACTTACGACACAAGTAATGCTAGGATCTTTGGCCACACTGTAGCAAAAAGTTGAAATTCAAGAACAAATGTTTTACGTTAACTTCAACTCCACACACCTACACAATTGCTTATCTTTCTTTAGCTTGCTTATTATTCAGATTTAGAATAATAAAGATTGAAAATAAAAGAGGTAAACATTACAACACTGAAAGTCAACATTGATATCTTGGTTATTTCAAGCAGATTAGTTTTTGATCAACCAAAATACCACACACAACTACTTGGAGACTAATCTCTCAAGTTAACTAATATTTATTTAAGCAGTTTGAAGGTGAGAAAAACATAAGAAGAGGGGTTGAACTGTGGTTTCTTTTTCTTCTCCTAAACTGAAGTCACAGTTCAGAACCTGATAGAGTTCAGCTTCTGAAGTGATAATCAGAGTCTAAATGTAGCGGATAAGTAAAGAGAGAGAGAGAGAGAGAGAGAAGAAAGACACAAAACAATTATACAGGTTTCTTCCACAAACCGGAAGTAGTCCTATCCCCCTTGCACTTGCAAGAAGAGTTCACTAAAATAATCAATATCTGATTACAACTGTTCACTGCTTAAACAAGCAAGAGACTTCAAACTACTTAAACACAATTGCAAGAGATTTCCTATGCTTAAGAACAAAATCAAGAGACTTCATATGCTCAAACACAACTGCAAGAGACTTCTATTCAAACAGAATTACAAAGAAAATTGTTTGAGGTTGAACACTTGATATAGAATCAGTGGTGTTCACAATACAAATCAGATACGACTCTTAAGACTCTAGAGTTTTTAAGATATGGAAGTTGTTAAGAAATTTTAAGTGAACTTTGATGTGGAACAATTTCAGCAGAGGTTTGACACTTGTAAAATTGTTGTGAGAGTCTTGCAATTCTTCAAGTCTTCACTCCTTTATATAGAGGTGTGAAAGATACGTTGTTGAATGCCAGCACATCAAAAAGAGTCGTTTGAAACTTGACCAAATCACCAATGATCTGTTGCTTGATTTGGCTATTTTCCTATGAAGGAACAATTTCAAATCCATTCCAAGTATAGAGGAATATCAGCGTAGTCACAGCTGTTGTGCTTGTACTATTGCAGACACAAAAGAGAGTAGTGGAGAAGGTTGTTGTACAATTGTACTATTGTCCTTTTCCAACGTTCTTCAAGGATAAACATCCAATGACTTCAAATTCCTCTGAATTAGTTGTTGCTTTAAGCTTCTATTCCTTCTGCAATGATAGGCATGATTAAAACAACTCTTGACAAATATTGAAGCTTCCAGTCTTTTAGCTTCTGACGACGTCAGCTTCTGGTAGTCTTCAACTTCTGAGAATGCTTCTGATGACGTAAGCTTCTGATGATCTTCAGAACCTCTTGTCTTCAGTACCTCTTTTCCTCATATGCTGCCTTGCAACTTTAAGCTACCTTTTTGTAGATTTAATTGCTCTCATTTTTTCTTCTAGAACCTATACTTCATTTAAAGACACTCAAATTTTTGTCTATGGTCTTGCACACTTGAACAAATATTAGCATTGACATTTTTTTAATACCTTGTTATCATCAAAACTCAAAAGTGGTATTGTTAAACACATTTTGTTCCAACACAGTTGACCTCTCAAAAATATGTTTTACGTTAACATCCGTTTCACAGGACTTTATGAGCTTTTGCCAGTGATTTCACCCCTAGCAGATTGACATATTTCTTGTAGTGATAGCCAAGGATAAACCACGAATCAAATGGGTAAGGAATCCAAACATCTACCACTATTTACTTGTATCACACCATGTGTCATACAATGTTTTTTAAGGAATGTTGTGCCAAACAATTTCTAGTTATTCTTTTCCCATTTTGAAGAGGATGAAGGAGAATACAAAGTGCAAACATGTAAAAAAAAATGCACTTAGCTAAATCTATTTCCAACGTAACAAAGAATATACAATGTACAATATCTCACACACACAGAGTATGATGCAGATATTATATAAGTTAGCTCAAAAGAGCTAATTTTTCTTTCAGAGAGATGCTATATACATCGAAATATTATCACGATCTCATCAGGAATGAGTTATAAGGGCATTAAATATGATGCTTAGTGGAAAACATGGGTAGTGGATCTGTAAACCTTGTTTAGCCAGCCCCATTTGTAGAATCAAACTACAAGTTTAAGAGTCGCTTAGTTGAATGCTTATACCATTACAAACTATGAATAACTTTTTTTCATAAGCGACATTGAAAAGTTATGGACATGTCATAAGTTGATTACATAAGCTCTCTCAAACAATCTCACAAGTTATTATGCTAGTATATAAGCTCAAATAAGCAAATCCAAACAGACCCTAAGTCAAATTATAACAATATTAACCCTAATTATATGTGTCTTGGCTCAAGAATTCTATGAGTATGTTACAAATAGAGAAAATTCAGAAAAGAGAGAGGTTCTAACTCGTGGTTATAAATTTCTAAACATAAATAGCTTGTTATATACTCTTGGAAAGAGAAGGAATTGGAACTTATAGGTATGCAACCAGTCCCACAAACTCCCATATGGTAACAACTCATAAACATCTAAGCTGATTTAAAGAGATTAAATGTCAAAAGCAAGTGATAAACATCTAGTTCACTACAAATTCATGAATGTGAAAACAAATTCACTATAATAATCTACTGCTAAATCATTGAAAGTAAAAAAAATAAAAAAAAATGCCTTGGCATCTTGAAATTGTAAAATAAGAGAAATGTCTTTACTGGGAGATTATCTTTTTAAGTTTATTTTAACATTACAAGTAATAAAACCATGGAATACCACAAATAGAGTACAAATTAGTATAAATTTTCACCAGTTAATGTACCAACTGTGGAACAAAACCATGGAATACGACAAGTATAGCGACGGGATTAATCCTAACATGACAAGTAAAGTTCACGCACAGTCAACTGTCATCAACCAACTACAATATGATAACATAAAGGAATAACATGATTTGATATAACTAAAATCCAAAACCAAATCAACCTATAATAAAAAAGCATGAGGGGTTGGCAGCAAATTTCTCCATGAATTGCGGCAATTCCCAAATTTCTCTGTAAAGTAGAATTTGAAGACGAACTTGTTTAACTACTATCATCTTCATCATCATAAAGGGTATCAGATGAGGGATTCTGAAACAAAATCCAACCACCAGTCATCACTCATAAACAATAACGCTCTAATTAAGAAAATGTGTGACAATAAAAACTGGAGGGTTGTATACTGATTTCGGTTACTGGGCCTCTCTACGACAATGACTTCAAGTTTAGCGCCTAAAACAAGAACGTTTAAAAAGAACATGCAGGGAAGCTGAATCAGAAGTAAGAAGTCTTACAGATTCGTTATTTAAAAAAATTGCAGCTTGCTGACTCTTAAAATAATATCTTTGTAATGTTCATATGTACAATGGCAAGTGATATAATGGAAAATGTTACAACAATTAAAGTCACTTAAAATAATGAGACCGGAGGGAAGTGGTAAGAAAAGAAGTGGTAAAATTGCTCGAGGCAGGTATGATATATCCCATTTCAAATAGCTCTCGGGCCAGTCCTGTCCAATTGGTACCAAAGAAAGGAGGAATGACTGTAATTCAGAATGAGAAAAATGAATTGATTCCTCCCAAAACAGTCACAGGATGGCGAATGTGCATTGACTGCAGGAGATTAAATCAAGCAACCAGGAAGGACCTTTTCCCATTGCCATCCATGGACCAGATTTGGAACGATTAGCAAGACAATCATATTACTGTTTTTATGATGGCTACTCATGAAACAATTAAATTACTGTCAATCTAGAAGATCATAAAAACAAAGACATCATTCACTTGCCATTTTGGTATCTTTGCATATATAAGAATGTCATTTGGAATTTAGACTATGCAATGCTCTTGCATCAAGGATTTCTCAAAAACCACAAAGCCATTGAGTAATTTACTCGGCACAGCAAAGATAAGTCTTTCGATTTTGATGAACAATGTTTAGAAGCCTTTGAAAATCTTAAAGAACAACTAGTAATTGCACCGATAATCACAGCTCCAGATTGGAATTACAATTTTGAATTAATGTGTGATGCTAGTGATTATGCTGCCGGTGCAATACTAGGACAAAGAAAAGGAAAAAAAATTCATGCAATTTACTATGCTAGCAAAGTCTTAAATGAGACACAAATTAATTACACTACCGCAGAAAAAGAAGTATTCACATTAGAAAAATTTAGGTCTTATTTGATAGGTACAAAATTTATTGTTTATACGGACCATGCAGCCATTAATTGAATAAACCTGACTCCAAGCCAAGACCGATCAAATAGATGATGCTATTACAAGAATTTGACTTGGAGATCAAAGACAAAAAAGGAACAGAGAATTTAGTTCCTAATCATTTGTCAAGATTGGCGAATAACGAAGCCACTGACAAGGAAAAAGAAATAGAAGAAGAATTTCTAGATGAAAAGTTGTTCGCCATGAGAGAAAGACCATGGTTTGCTGATATGACAAACTTCAAAGCAGCATGTGAGATTTCAGAAGATTACAATTGGGAACAAAGACGTAAATTCCTTCGAGAAGCTGCACACTATGTCTGGGATGACCCATACCTCTTCGAAATTGAAGGTGATAAGCTCTTGCGAAGATGCGTAAGTAATGAAGAAGCAGCGGATATTCTCTGGCACCGTAACAATTCACCTTACTAAGGACATTGGTTGAGTTCGGTTAGGGTTTTCCTGATTTCAAAAGACGGAGGTGGGTAATGGAGACATGATATCCACCCAAAGTTATATTTTTACCTCACTTAACCCACCCAAAATGATAAGGTGCTGAAATTATATTTTTCCACCCAAAGTTTGCACAAAAAAGGCAAAAACTGACTCCGGTCAGTTTTTACTAATGGGCCATACAAGGATCCAAGAGAGTAACAAATATATGAGAGGCATGAGCCTTCTCTTTGAGGGAATCACCAAACCATGAGAAGAAGGATCTATTCAAGAGAGAATGTCCCTTTGTGCATGCTGAGTAATCTTTCTTTTCCATTTATTCTGATAACATTCCCATGCACGCCTGTTATATAATTGGTACGTTCCTATATTTATGTATATTTACGGAGTACAAGGTTATTCCTTACGTAGCAATCTATAAAAATGCACTGTTTTCTCTCTTATTTAACAAACCCTCACAATTCTGGTGCTTCAAGCAAGCCAAACCCTTTTCTCTCTCAAACAATGGCCATTCAGAAAGGACCCTCTTATGTGAGTGAGAGTAAAAGGTTTAGAAGAATCATTGACATAACAGGTTTTGCTGACAACATTGTGGAGAAAAATGTTATGAGATTGTTGTTAGTTTCCACAGTTTTCACTTTTCTCAACATTATACTACGTGCCATCTTAGAACACCCACCTATTTTTATAGTTAAAAGTATGGTTATGAATATGATTGTCATGCCATGTGTTGCTTGTATTTTATCGGTCTTTATGGTATCAGCTGTCACTGCTGTAATTGTTTTCATCATTTGGATCATTGTTTACACGTTTACTCGGTCTACAATGACTACTCAGCTGGAACTTACTACGAGTGATCGTACAAGTTTTAAGTATATCACTGACATGATATTTAAGCTCTTTTATGTACTCATTGTTTTTGTTGTTGCGGAAATAATAGGTTTTGGTGATAACATGGTGGAGAGACATCTCTTTCCTATGAGATTTTTGTTACTTCTTGCGGTTTTCACTTTTCTCTTCATTTTAATTCCAGACGTATTAGAAAACCCACCTGTTCGTCTATGGCAAAGTATGGTTTTGATGGTCATGGCATGTGTCGTGTGTGTGATAATGGTGCTTCTGATATCAACTACTGCTGCTGTAATTGTTTTCATCTTCTGGAGTGTTGGTATATTGACTGTTGTTGTGCAGAGGTGGACCCATATAGTTCAAGAGATGAAAGCAATAGGGAATGTTGTGGCAAATTAACGAGTTTTAGCCAATCAATCTTCAAGATATTATGGATCGATATTACACAAGTTTCATTATTTGTAATTTCTTATTTTAATTGCTATGTATGAATTTTTTCCTTAAATTCCTCTGCTAACAATTAGAGCTTGTGATGACTTGGTATTTTACTATTAATGTGACGTGTGCTAACGGATTCACTTAATTTAAAATGTTTAATTAAAACTTGACTACATTTTTAAGAATTTTTATAATTAAGACCAGAATGACTGCGAGTACTATTCCAAAGACTTGTAATAATGAGATTCAAAAAATACAAAGAGATTTAGTATGGGAAGATGTGGATGAAAAGAAGTTTCATGCTGTGAAAAGGGAAACAATTATACAACCTAACGAAATTGGAGGTTCGGGGTTGTGTTATCTCAGTGTTATGAAAATGAGGCGTGCCTTATGAAGTTGGCTTGGGAGCTGCGTTCGGGGAGCAACACATTATGGTTTAGAGTAATGGAAGACAAATACAATAGAGCCAATATGGAAGATGATGTAGCAGAAGCAAAAGCATCAAACTCATCACTTTGGAAGACTTTGGTGAGAATGTGGCCTAACTATGCTCAATTTGATTATAGATCCCATGGTAATGATAAGGTTACATTAGCTTGGCATCATAGTTGGATTGAGGTGGATGGCAAAATTTCTGATTAGTGGATGAGATTCCCCTGGGTCTGCAACATATGACTGTATCCGAATTGGTTGATGCAAAGGGAAATTGGAATAATCGAATGCTTGATTGACTGCATAATGATATCAGAAAGAAAATCGACTCAATTCTGCCAGTACATATGCTCTATTGAGTAATCATAATGCAATAGAAAGAAATGATATCCGGAAAAGAATTTGGAGATTGTGGAGGTGCTTGAAAGAGTTAGAAGTTTTGTGTGGATTGTCCTTCATGAGAAGCTGATGAGTAATGAAAGGAAGAGTAAGATGCATTTAAGCATGCCATTATGTGATTACTGCAGAGAAAAGGTAGAAACAACTTAACATGTGCTAAGAGATTATATAAATGTAGTGCCATAGTATGAGTGAGACATGAATTTTTTTTCATAGTAATCACGTAGAGTGAATTCATTTGAATGTGAAATGTAGGATTAAACGGGAGAGTAATATATATGCACTGGAAAGAATATTAGGCATTGGCTTGCCATCATTGGAATTGGAGGAGCAAAGAGAAGCATCAAGAAAAAAATTCAGACTTGAGGATTATCGTATGGCACAGGCTGCAGATTCGGATTGTTTGGGATCTGCTTAAAGCGCGGTATAGGTTAAATTAGTCACTGGTGGGGCTAGCAGAGGCTATGAACCAATCAATACATTGTACACCACAAACGTATCAGCTACGAACCAAAATGAAAATCATCTGCATTAATTTAACACAGTTAGGAGGAGAGAACCAACTATGAAGTCCGGATCGTATCCGTATTGTATCGTACCCGCACCCGTATCCGTACCCGGGTGTCATGGGTCAAATATGTTCAACATCAAAGTCTAGATGGAGTGGAATTGAATTATGAAGAATGGTTATTATGTGAACGTTTAATTACCACCTTGAGGACAAGGTGTTTGTGCAAGACCAATGGAATGTAATGATCCAAGATAGGCCCATTAGAATAGTATAAGTCCAAGTTATATTAGGTGATGAGTCATGCTCTCTAGAAGGATCCAGAGAGATCCTTTGTGATGAGTCATTGGAATGTCTATGCTATAAATAATGGGTTGGTCATTGTAATCATTATCAAATGAATGAATGAAGAATTTAGTTTGTTAGATTAGTGTTACTATAGTTTTTAGTCTCTTAGCATAATTTCTCTCTCATTCATGAACAACCAAAAGTTGTCCATAACACCGGGCTTCATAGGAACCAAGTATCATAGTTATTGTCATTTCTTAAATTAATAAAAATACATATTTGCATGAGTGCAAAGATATATACACCGCAAAATCAAAGTTAGTGATAAGGAAAGTTATAAAAATAATAATAAAACGATAACCTGTGAGCATTCATCATTTTCAGTTTTGTTCATCATTTTGTACTCTGGTGTACTTCATGCCCCACTGGCAGAACACAACCATTTCTTGTGAATAATAAAAGTAATTCAACGCAGTGAGTCACCAGTTCTAACACAGGGCTAGAATGTATAACGTAGTATTCAAATTTGAGTTATGAATATGAATTGTTGAAATTTTAATGAGTCATCAAGGTTGAAATAGATCTAACTCTTATAAGTAGAATGGCTAGAAAATGAAATCATACAAATCCTCCTAGTGGCTTGCACACCTCAAATCTAGCTTTTTCTATTTCAAGCAAATACACAACCAAAGTAGAAATCAAATACTAAAACTAAGCTTTAATAAGAGATACCATAATATGCTATAGCCCATAATTCACACATTATTTCAAGTACATTGTCTGACCAATCACACTAAATATAGCATCATTTCAATTGTTATTGTACATGAGACCATTTGAATTAACAAAATTTGGAATTACCAAACAAGATTGACTTAGTCCAAGCATGTTAGTTTCGTTTGCAAGAGAATGTTCATATCGTTACTCCTTCAGATACTTGAACCGATAAATGCATCCAAGAGAGCATGTTAGTCGTCCTAAACAGAATTGCTTGTATTGGATTGCTTCTGACAGTTCGTTGCTGGCAGTGAGAGATGACATGCCATTGAAGAACAAATATGGCTTCAACAACAGACCGGCATATGCATGTGCCCCCAAAATCCTTTGGAGTGGCAAATAAAGCAATGTGACAGAAACAAACCAGTTGCAGACAATAAAACTTAGCACACCACACCACAAACAACAATATACAAGAAGAAGAAAAAAAGAACAAGATGGCATGAATATTTGGAGTGCATTAATAGAGTGAGTTGAACAAGTAGCAAGGTAAACGTATATTCCACTGATAGGTTCCTAACAGAACCTAACCCAGCTAAATTCATTTCTAATCTAAACTAAAAAGTAACTGAAATTTAGAACTGCCACTTGTTTATCTACTGAAGCCAGCATTCCATCTGATTAGTAACAAATAAAAGATCCACTTTCAACCAAACTTTAGTTACATTCTGAAAATTTACTTTTCTACCAAACCTTCTTCCAGCCACCAGTTCTTTCATATAGTACTGTCATAGAGGGGACTTGTGGAGAAACAGCATCTGAAGCACCGGTCAAGCGCATAAACACACTAGCTCTTTTATATGTTTTACCATTTTCCCTCTGTTGTGTGGCATCTTTAATGCTTTCATATTTATATTGCTTATTTTTTCTTGACATGTTATTCACCAAGTCCTTTGTATTGGCATCATTCTGACTCTTCGAAGCAATACCCTTCAAAGAAACACTTAAGCGAGAAAACACACTGGTTTTTTGTTTGGGCTCATCACAATACATACCCTTTGAGAGAAGGGAATTCAAATGATCACTTTCATCTTTGGACTGGAAGTCACTTACAGCATCAGAGGAAGAGTCACCTAACTTGTCAGATTCTTTATCACTCAGCAGAAATCGTGGAACAGGGATAGAAGAATCATCATTTCCAATAAGCATATCTAACTCTATCTGTTCCTCATCTGAACCATCGCTAGAATTACCAAGCTCCCCGTCTTCAAGGTCAGAACGGTCAGTTGAACACAAGGGTATAAAATCTTCATTACCATCCTCAAAAATATGGAAGTTTTCTTTCTTCTCTTGCAATGTAGGAAGCTCATGCGATTCATAGCTAGCAGCAGAGTGAGCCTCAGATGCCACTGATTGATTGAAGCCAGGGTGTTCAGGATCATAAGCATCAACATCCAAATGCATGCTTTCACCCTTTCCGAGAGACTCAGGAGACAGAGAAAGGTTTTCCACCTCTTGCTCAGCCGTTACTGGAGTACCATGGTTCACGTTGAGCTTCCTTTTCGGAGGGTTGGTAACCCCCCCTTTCTTTAGCACATCTTCAATAATCTGAAAATCCCACTTTCTTGTTTTCCTTTTCTTCTGATGAAGAGAGCGTGGAACTTCACATTTTCTTGAATTGAATAGCCACATCAGACTTTGAACCTGATAGTCAAACAACCGGAACCATAAAACTATGTATCATGCAGGTTATCCACGCAAACTCCCGCATATGCTTGTAGATAAAGTAAACTGTGCAATAATATCCAACCAAAAGTTGAAAAGGAGCAGACCTGATCTTCAGACAAACCAAAGTTGAATTTGTACTTGGTAAAGTAATTGTCTCGAATAGCATCACAAAACTCATTTTCGAAAAGAGGGTCGCAGCGCAAGATTCGGGTGAATTTAACCTGGTCAAAACCATAAACATAAGAGCTCGCAAAATTAAGAATATTCTAAAAATAAAAGTTTATCAAAGTAATAGGAAATGCAAAATACACACAAGTAGAATAGAAAAATCAATATATGCCAAATCTGTGCGAATTTGAAATTGAAATAAGGCAAGCATAATATGAAAGTAAAGATTACAACCTGTGCAGGGAACTGCTTTCCAGATGAAACATATGCACGAGGAGCAATGTTCATGCCGCCATCTGTTATCGCTTCAAAAACCCCATGAAGTTTCCTCTCTTCAAATTCGAAAAGGAACAAAATCATTCCTGCCTTGACGTTTTTAACAAAATCAGAAAAAGTACCCGGTAACCCAAACAAATTCCTCTCAAAGCATTCTTTCAAAGTACTCCTATTGGACATGAAGATAGCACCATGCTCAGGAAAAATTCCAGACCCCTCATTTTTGCACAAATCTCCAGCGTCCATTTTCATTCTAACAAAAAAACTTTGTAGGTTAGAACTTACTTAAAATCCTTACGTCTACTATGTAATATTATTGAAAAATTAGCACACGGACAGGCAAATTTCAATTACAAGAGCCAAGTTCAATTCAATAAGCAAATAGTGAATGTTATAGATATGCATTACATATTATAGTACACTTGTGAGAAGTGTAGCATAATCTATACTTCAAACTACCCCAAGATCTGAGTTTTCTGCACTTGAAATTAGAAGCAGGGGTTGAGCTACAAGCATCACTAAAGGGACTTGGGACCCTGCCAAATTTTAATCTGCACTATTAGGAAGAAAACCCATTCTCTACATCAGACAATCATCGTCAAAATATACGTAAAAAGGAAACACCATAAACCATCACAGCATACGAACATTAGACCTCCATAGTCACTACCTCCACCATCATCCTTAATCCAGAAACCAAACCACAACCAGAAACTAACTAGTACCCATCCTCTTGAAGCCAGTAACTCTCCTTCAGCATTATTCACACCATAATCCACTACCCTTCTACATTACATAACATTAACCCAAGTACACCCCCTTTAGCCACCACTGCAAACAAAATCCACTAACCACATCAAAACTATTGTGAACACATTCCCTACTCACAGAAACCCACCATGAAACCTGTCTCCACTACTAAACTTCAACATCCCGCTCCATTTCCCTCACAGCCTCACCCACCGCCCATGACTAGCTTCCCTCCGCCCCTAATTAGAATACCCACATTCATATGATTCATTACAAATCTATACATTGGATATGCTATTATAACTCCATTTTGTTAATAGCACCACCCACAAATTAATTGTATCTTCTACATATCAATTTATAACTCATACACAACTCATTAATAGTTACACACTTACACTAAGATGCAATAACTCATTGTATACATGAGCTACATGCATCACTAAAGGGACTCGGTTCCCTGCATTCTCTACATCACGCACTCAATGCAACATCATAAACCAAGACAGGAGACCAACCAACCCTCCTTAGACCTTCACAGTCACGACCTCCACCTCCATGATCCTTCACTGACAAACCAAACAACCACCGGTACCTAACTTGTACCCATCCTCTCGAAACCAACACTTCTTCTTCACCATTCCCGTTGACACCACAGGCCACTGACCCTTTAGCACGCATTACAAATTCCACTAACCATATCAAACCTATGAAACACTGACACAGACACAACACTGAAATATCGACACTGATAATAATTTATTTTAAGAAATGGGATAATTGAATGCAATCACATTGACACGTGTCAGACACCAGACACACCTTCAATAAAAAAGTGTGAGCACTACAACACATTCACTAACCCATAAATTATACTATATGCTATTATAAGCTCAAATCCATTTTGTTAATTAAATGTACATTCTACACATCAATTTATAACTTCCTACATAACCAAAAGACATTAAAATTTAGACGAAGATGCAAAGCAACTAAAATGAATGTTTACATGAAGCATGAACCTAGAAAGTAAGTTCAATCAAACCGTAATTAAGTAACAATCATAGATTTACACAGCACAAAGATCAAAAGAATAGAAGTTGATTTGGAGTGGAAATGGGAAACCTTATAATCCGTGGTTGAAACGTTAATTTTCTTCTTGATTTTCTTGTTGTTGTTAAGAGAGAGAGAGAGAGAGAGAGAGAGAGACGAAAATCGCGATATAGAGAAGAAGAGAGAAATGGGTGCACTACACTCTCACACTCACTCACTCAGAAGAAGTTGGCATTGTAATATGGCGCGCCACTCACCGCGTCTTCAGCGTTCTATTCTATCAATTCACAAAACGACAATTCTTTTTTCTTTTACATTCTTCACAAATCAAACCATCATTTTTATTTTTAATAAATAACTGCATTTAATCAAATCTACTTGTTTATTTTTTTTGGTAAAAAATGAACTCTACTTGTTAACAAATTCTTGCTGCTTCAACTCTTTAAAACAAATAATTTTGGGCCCGTTTATTTTAGATTTTAAAAAATGAATTTTTTTCTGTATTTTTAAAAATGGATTTTTTTTTTTAAAATTTACTCAAAAATATAGTAAAAGTTATTTCAAACTCATTTGGTATGAGTTAAAAAATAAATTTTGACATTCACTAACTTAAATATTTATTGTTCGAGATTTTACATAGTAAAAATAACATATTTTCTCAAAATGACATCTTTCAAAAATGATTTTTATGAAACGCTATTTGAAATAACTTATTTTTTTTAGAGATTTTTTCAAAATTTTAGTATAAAAAAAAAATTATAACCAAATGATGAAATACTTAGAATGACATTTTATGTTAAGCCATTCAAAAGAATTTTTCATTTGAAGCTTTCCTTGAAAATTTCTTTGTTAAAAAATTTATAACAAAAACATATTACACTACAAAAATCTATATTAAAAAAAACGATAACAAACGGGCCTTTCATCTCCCTCCATCTTTAATTATAAGTGTTCTTTGAGAAAAAAATTGTTCCCAACTATAAGCTCTTATATAAAAATTCCTTCAGGAAAAAAAAGCTCTTATATAAATTACTAAATATATTTATTAACCTTTTTCCTATGCATACATGTAATCAATATTAATACCAATTTATATTGAAATATTAAAAGTCCAATTTAATACACATATAAAATACAAATAAAGTACAATTTAGTATACATTCACATACAAACTAGACACATTAGCGGTGGGAGCAAAGATAAAATGTCGGGGTGAGAGAAAAGCTCTCGTGTGAACACTCGGGTGGCTGCCTCCATCACTTCCACCCTTGGTAAAGTTGTAGCTTTATCTCTTCATCGTTGTATCTCTCATGATCTGAGATCTATTCCAGGTATCGAACTAAGAATCAGATTTTGGGTGATTCAGACTTTGATTTACTCAAAAAATCAGGTTTGTTTTTTAGATTCTAGGTTCCATTCGTGACTGCTCGCTGCTCACGGATTTTCCTGGCGTTTGAGATCATGTTTTCTATTAGGTCTCGTTGTTGTGGTTTGTGGTTATGGTGTCCGTCATTCCATGGTTGTTCTTGGCGTCACCGACACCAACTTAACCGACGAGAAGCAACAACCACACTTTTGTGCAAGCAGTGACCAATGCTTGCGACATTCAACATAATCAATTGTTGTTGCCTGCAATTAAAGGGGAATCAATTGTCCTTGCCTGCAATTAAAGGGGACACTCTTTGTATCAAAATATTACAGAATGAATATGAGAAAGCCATTGAAGGTTAACAACATAATCTTCATGGAAGATTGATTTTGAGCAAAGGCGATAAACTAATTTCTAGCAGTAACCTACATGAGAAATTACTTGTATTATGGAAGCCTACCGGAAAATGGAAGATTATTTCTTTGGGAAAAGGTTTTTTTTATTTTCAGTTTTACTCAATGGAAGACTTGAAGAAAATATGGGCAACAGGTTCTTGGAATCTTAAACCAGGTATTCTTTGTATCTTTAAATGGTCTTTAAATTTTAGCATTCACAGTCATAAACAAACTTATGTGCAAGTCTGGATTAGATTAATAGATTTACCACAAGAGTATTTTAAGACATACAACTTTGTTTGAAATTGCTGATGGGGTGGGAACCCCTCTAACTATAGATGATACGACTATGAATCGCACTTTTGGACCTTTTGCAAGGATCTTGGTTGATCTTCACCTTTCCAAAAGAATTTTTAATGAGATTATGGTTAAACGTGAATGGTTTTCCTTTTATGTTGAAATTCGTTATGAACGGCTTCCTGATTACTGTAACAATTGTGCTACAATTGGTCATACCATTAGTCAATGTAACTGGTTGCATAACAATTAATAGTGCTTTTAAGGAGGTTGCTAAGAAACAAAAAGGGAATGTTCACAAGGGTGAGGTATTTGATACTATGCAACACCCTATTCCTCAACCAACTAGACAACATGGGGTTGCACTAACTGATGCTATTGTGCAACCATCAGGATGCAACAAAATTATTGTAGATGAGGATCCACCTATTACTCATATTATAATGTCTAGAGAGATTGCAACTACAATGCATGTAGGAGATGCTATTAAGTTTATGGAAGAGGCGTCTTCTATTACTGTTGAAACTTTTCATGTACAGGTGGAAGGCACCTTAGTTATGGCTGAGAAACCTAAGGGGAACCAACATAGCAATTCTTTTGCTGAAATGCGTATCACTAGCCCTTGGTGTGATGCAGTGACCGATATGGATTACTATAACTATCATACACTTGATGACTTAGAGTATGAATTGGGAACGAATAGTTTCGTAGTTGTGACAAACTCTAACTTGTCAAACATTAGTGCAAATGTTATTCATGATATGCAAGTTTTAAAGCTTGTTCCTTCTGTAGCCCAACATACAATGGATTTTTTTTTAGTGATTCCTAGGCTAACATGGGTTAGAAAGAAGAAGCCGTTGATTTGAAAAGAGACATTGGCCAACCATTTCAATTGGTGGTCACAAGAAAGAAAAAGATCAAGAAGCAGTAGTCTGAAGCGAGCAAAGGTTTCAAGGTGGGTGTTTGTAGTTGTTCGCCTCGCTAGCTCTTTAGCGGGTCTCATATCTCATGTTTTTTTTGACTATATTTATTTTTTCTTTTCTTGTATCCACTTTTAATTTTCTCAAGGGTTTTGATTTTGTCCCCTCATTATTTGTATTTCTCTCTTTTAATATATGAATAGGGTTCTGCAGCAGGAGACCTCTCTGCACCCCGTTCTTTTGCTTAAAAAATATAGACACATTAACGACACTAACAAGTTTTATCAAGAAAGGTGAAAAAATACAAAGATGACTTATATATAGGGATGAAGGGAGTAGCAAGAATTTCTTGACAAGTAAAGTATTTTTTTTAAAAAAAACAATCACATAGAAAGTATGGGTGTTACTAACGCAGTTTTGAAGAGAGAAAAATATTTAAAATAAATAAAAACACACACAGTTCATTTTGGATGACTCTTTTAAAAAAATTGATTTGGCTCAATTAAATGATGTTTAATTTGGATCAATTTTTTTATTTTTAAAATACAATTGGAAACTTTGTATTAATATTGATAGTAGTACACAAACACGCAAAGTAATCAACTTGATGAAAAATATATATAAAAAACTAATATTATAAAATGACAATGAACGATTATATTTGAAAAATATGAATGGGCAATAATAATTTAATTTAGTATATTATACTAATAAAAATATAAATAAGTCTAAATTTAATTATGTGGTTTGGTTTGGTTTTGACAACATAATTTTTCCTCTGCTTTGGTGTTGCAGATTTCAGAGTGCCACTGCTTTCAGGGAAATTCTTTGCTATCTCGGGAAATTGAGAAACCACTTTAGGGTGATATCTCTTCCTTTTAGCTATTTTTTGCATCTCACCATTAACTTCCTTTTGGCTACGCTTCTTTTTATTTGAAGACAACAGTTGGCATAATTCAACATCTTCATCTGTATAGTTATCAAGGGTTAGAGTACTCAATTAATTATTTTAATTATAAATAAGCACATTTTGAAACAAAAACAAAAAAAAGTTTATCAATATTACAATTTAACGGAGATTAAAATCGTTTAATATTGTTTATGTATCAATTATAAACAAGTGCTACTGAGCCATGATTAACTGTGATTAGCTGCTATTTCTCAATAATTAATTTATAAATATGTAGAATAAAAGAAACATTGTATATTCCTTGAGTAGATAAGAAAGAGCGTGAAGGTTTTAATATGGAACATTCCTCCTATTGTGTTTTATATTTGAATATATGTTATATTATCTCAAGGAGAAAGTTCGATTGGTGAGTTGGGATATGTGTTTTAAAAGCCCGTGGTTCAAATTAGAAACTAATGTAACCAGTAGTTTACTACATTTTTTGGTAAACTAAGGTAGTCTACGCGCAGTTGCAAAGAATAATCTTTTGAAATGAGTGAGATTCATTTAAGGAGTTTACTTATTTTAATATATGTTTTTTCATACACATCGGTTAGAGATCAAACACTTTACCAACGTAGTCAGAGTCTAGAATTAGGTATCGCAAAATCCTACCAACTTCACAAATATATATATGTGTGTGTGCGCGCGCGCGCATATAAATTCATAAATATTCATATAATAGAACATAATTATGTGAGAAAAAACTTCAAATAGCACCCAAAATTCTTAAAAAAACTCATACTTATGATTATAAAATTCATAACGTATAATGTCATGCAAATGTTGTAACATCCCGATTTTTTTAGGTTATTATTATTTATTTGTTATTTTGATGTGTTTGAATTGTTGGGTTAGTTAGTTTTTATTAGAAATTGAGGAGTTAATGGTATTTTTCTAATTTGAGGATGAAGAACATTTTAGTAATTTAGAAGTGAATGTTCATTTAGTGAAGTTAGTAGAAACTTTGAGGAATTAAGAGGATAGAGATGTATAAGTAGGGGGGTTAAATGGAGTAAATGTGTAGTGTTATTTTTTTGAGGAAGAATAGTGACTAAGTCCAATAAGAGTTAAGTGAATCAAACCCAATACATGAGAATATAAAAGAGTGGTAGTCTTCATAATTTACAGTTAGAAAATCATTTGCTAAGTTTTAGAGTAAGAGGAAAAGGGAAAGAATAGAGGCAATAAAGGAGTAAAAGGGGATCTGAAGGGAGAAAGAAGAGAAAAGCTTGAAGAACCAAAGAAAAGCTTGTGGGAGGTTAGCTTATTGGATTAAGAGGTAAGAGGGAAGATTATTTTCACCATCTAGAACTTATGAACAATTGAGTGGTTGTGGATTATGTGTGTTCTTATGCTTTCATGAATTTGTTGGTGAATTAAGTTTAATTTCATGCTCAAATTATTGTTGTTATTTTGAGTATATGAAAAGTTGTGAAACCATATTGTTGTTGTATGAGAATCCATGTTTGATTATGATAAGTTAGTGTCTTTGAGTTTTAAGCTTAATTGAATGAGATTCATGAAATTAATGATGAATGATGTTGAATTTGAATTCTATCTTCTTGCTATGAGTTTTAAGTGATAAATTCATGGTTTAAAAGTGATTACGTGGTGTTCTTCAGTTTTTGGAAAAAAGGTTGGAAAATCATGAACATTGATGTGGAAATGATGATTTGGTGTGTGTTAAGTGTTTATAATGAAGTGGATAACCAATGGTATTGTTTTGGAAAGGTTAAAATGTGTTGACGTTGATTTAAGGGCTTTTGAATTTATTATTTGGTGAAAATCCCGTTTGAAAAACTGTTTTTTTACTTCTACAAGTTTATTGATGCTGTCAAAACCGTGTCACAATTTTGCAATCATGACACGATACTGTGAAACTATTTTTTTTCTTCATGTTTCTCTATTTTTAACCCCTCTTGGCCATCTAGAATTGTGCAGGCTTGATATAAATATCATATGAAGTTATGTAAGTAATATAATTAAATGTAGAGGAATGTGATGATAATGCGATAGGATTTGAAATGAAGAATCGAATTGACGTGAATATGATGGAGATAGTTGTAAGATGTGGAAATTGGAAATGTATATGTTGGTGATTAAAGAAAATGTGTGGTATAATGAAGTGATTATATATGATGATATGTTGAATATAAATGAGATGTTTATTTATATTGATGATGTGAATGAAGATGTTTATATTACAGTGATGAATAAAGGTGAGGATTATATGTTAAGAAATGATTGTGAATTATATAATGATGAAAACTAAATGATGAGATGTTGTTATATGAAGATGATTGTTATAATGCAGATGTGATATTATGACGATGTTGATGTGATAAACATGATGATGTGGTCATGATGATGGTGATGGTATAAAGAATTTGTTGATGTGTAATTGTTGAGTCGTTTAAATGTTGTGCATTGTCGAGTCTTGGTGAAACGTTCATGCATTCATAGTCCTGTAATCTTGTTGATGTGAGATTAATTTGGTAGCATAACTCTGAATTATCCAATAATTTTGATGATGTGGGATCAATCGGTAACATAACTTCGACATCCAAAAACGGTACCACATGTATATAGAGTCAAATAGAGCATTGCATGCATATGAGTCAAATGTGGAAGATGTTTATGTGACTATGTGAATTGATGTGAAATATGTTTGAATCGATTATGTGAAAGATGTGTGATTAAAGTGTGGTGATGAATTGTGAATATTATGTATCTGACTAGGTGATTAAGTGACGATGTGAATACTTGTTATATTCTTGTGATGATGATTTGAGAATTTTTTATATTTAATTAATTGAATGAGATTATACGTGATTATAATATTGCTAGGAAATGATATGTTTATTTATATGATGTGTAATCCTAAATACTATGCATGAGTTCATATCTTCTTTGTGTTAAACATATATCTTATCCTTCAGTCGCTTTTTGGTCGCCTACATCCTCATGGTGTAGACGTGCAGGTTGAGGACATTTGATCAACATGAGATCTCAAGGACGACTTGGTGCCTACTCACCTTTTTATGCTTTGTTTTGGAGTCGTGTCTAGAGAGGCTATGATTTAAGATGTTGGGGAATTTTATTTATGTTTTGAGGAACCATTGAGTTCTCACTGATGATGTATTTGAGATTTGAGATTATGACTTTATGTTATTTTGAGACATTATTTCCGCTATGATTGTTTATGTTACAAGATGATTTATGCATGTTTTGGATTAATGAAGTAGTAACACCTTGAAGTTATATGAATAATTGTGCATTTATGATTTAATATTGTATGTGGGGTTCAAGGGTGTTACAAATGTATTAAACACAAACAATTGAAAATTCGAAATAAGCAAATTCAAAACCCAGAGTTTTAATCATAATCATAAGTCGCTCAAGTCTATACATGTTCAAGGTTTAATTTTAGGAAAAACTTTAACCAAATTGAACTAAAGCACAAAAAGAATTCGAGAAAATTGAACCGAACTGCAATTGTTTCTCCTAGACCAAACTGAATTGGTTTTGAGGTTCAGTTCACTATGATTTGTATTTTGTTCAAAATAGTAACACTAATTGCAAATCTATGACCATCAAAATTGATTCACTTCCATTCATTGTACGATTCACCAATAGAAAGAACATGTAACATAACGTGGTCGTGAAAAATTCATTGGATCTAGTTCTAAAGCCACTCCATCACATAGTAATTACAAAATGAATTGAACCAAGTAGAAACTAGAAAGCAACCCATGTCTCATTAAGTGATTAATGTCTGCTAAGCATGACATATAGTAATTGTGATAGCATGAGCTTTTAAATTTAAAGAGGCAAAAACTTCAATTTAGAAATTTATGTAGAAATAGGAAATGAACTGAAACAACATCATCAAGCGATGATAAATCCAAGGGATATGAATTAACCATCACATGTTTCTTTTGACGTGTGAACACAATTAGGTCCAGTTTGTCAAACCATAGACATCAGATGTTTGGTTAGAGAACAACTGGCAATATTAAAACATTGTTCAATTTTTTAATGATGGTTCGATTCTGTTTATAGTTCAATTTACTTACTCTAAGTCTCTAAACTCCTTTCTGAAAAATTGACAATGGTAGAAAGATCTATGGAGGAGAAAAGATAACTTGAGACAAAACGTTATAAGGCATCTGAACTTCATCGTTAAACAAATTGTCACTGCTATTCATTTTGGCTACAACACTAGAATTGTTTTCTACATCAAATTTGGAACTGGTTAGACAAAGAGAAATAGAGAAATTGTTATCGAGTGGCGTTAACATGAAATTCGGGTTTGGAGAATAAAGTTGTTCTGAAATAGGTATAGTCTTTTGTTTCATAGGAGTGGATACCCTCTCGCGAAAACTTTCTACATCAGTTTTCTGCAATGTAAAATCTAAACCATCAAGTATATTATATCTCTTTATTTTGACATTTAATTTCTCACATGTATATATTATTAAATTGTAAGGATTACACTAGACTGTTCGGTCACCAGAGAGGATCTAGTCCCTTTGCTTAGATGGATAAGAATGACGCTTTGACCGAAATTACCAAAAAGGCAAAGTACTACCTTTTACTAAAACATCTTCCTTATTATACTATGTCATGATGAAAAACCATTTAGCTAATATACACTCATATATCATATATCTTATAATATAAATATAATACAAAAATTTCCACTGGAAAAAATAAATAAAAAGATATAGTACAAAAATATTTGACCAAAAAATATATGACACAAAAATAACAAGTCTATATTTCTCCCAAAAATATGTTTTTATTTACATAAAGTGTCTATTGTGTGTATATTTACATAAAGTACCATAATATGTAGACATTTTGAATATATGGATAAATTATGAGAGAATAATGTGAAGATTATAAATGAAGGTGAGATATATATATATAGTAGATTTTGTAAAGTGTCTGTTACCGTTACCAACATTGTTATCGTTAACTACACTATTCACAACCGTTGTATTTTGATTCAAAATATTTTAAAAATCCGTACCGTTACTATATATTATACCGCAGGTTAACATATAAGTTACAATTATACTATTTGTTGGTGTTGATTGAATTTTAACTGTTCATTACCGTTGGACAATGAAAAATTATCTTAAAAGGACTGCAAAAATCTTCCATCTATCTTTTTAGTTCCTAAAATATATCTACAAATACATATTAAAATCAAAATTATTTTGGTTGATTTAATAAACGATCCTTATGAAAATATTTAACTACAATGTATATATTATTCAAAAATTGGTGTATACATAGTATTTTTTATATTATACACCCTTATAAATATTGTTTGGCTAGTCCGAGCACATTCAAAGTCAATATATAAGTTTGATAAAAATGCAACTTTAAGAAAAATAATAACATGTGTTTTGAAACAAAGGAAAACAACCATCAATGAGGACTTTCAACGTGTGTATATATACAGGTAGATAGCTTTAGTCTATATTTTGCCAAATAATTCCCTACATCTCATTTTAATTATCAAATAACTCTTGTAAAAATAAACTTGCGACGATAAAATTTTAATTACGATCAACGTAAGACATTGAATTTTTTATCTTTTAGATCTCATCATGAAATAAACATACTTGTTCAAGAGTCACGGAAGCATTGATATGAAAGTGCTTCTTTTGTCACATCATATATACGGTTATTATGAGATTTTACATTTTGAGAGTTGTGTGATTTCAATAACATGACTCTTGTTAATATATATGATACATTTATGATAATATTTTTTCGTTGAAAAATGTCTACATACACTAAGGTTAAGAGTTTAATTAATTAAAAAATCATCCATAAGCTCATTGAACGTTTTAAAAAATTAAAGATAAATAGTCTTGATCTATATTTCAACTAATTTATTCCACACATCTCAATTTTAGTACTAAATGACACCATCCACCTCATATTAATCCATTAATTGTAGATTAGGCTATTCCTCACCTTTGATTATTGTCATTGGTGTATCAACAAACACAACTCAAAAGTAATCGTTGAACAATCAAGTTGGCAATTAAAAAATAATCAGAAAAATATCAAGATGTTAAAGTTTGTTACCACATGAGCACTGAACGATACATAAATTTTATTTATTTTTTAATTTATAATATTTTGAAAAGATTTTTTATACGATATTATAGAAAAAATCAATGAATTTTATATAACTTAATAACTATTTGATTTTTCTTTATAGTTTAGTGACTAAATAGGAAGAAGGTCTTACCTGATATTTTATTATCATAAAATTAACTAATATACAATGAATATTTAATTTATTCTTAATATCATTAACTCTCTATTCAATAAAATTTAATCTACTTTTTAAGATAGAATATTGACATTATTTGAAAGTAAATAAAAATCAAACAGATAGCCAAAAAGTAGAGAATATGATTAAACAAAACAAAACAAAAACTTTCTATTTAGCATAGCTGTCAAGCAAAGTTAGTTACATATATAAGTAGCAATGATTTCTATTATAAATTTTCCATAAAATAACATAATAAAGAATCACACACATTGTCAAACACAGAGAGAACAAAAATTAGGTTGAAAAACTCCACTTTCTCATCAATGGCGGCAAGGTACAAGAGGAATAAGCGATTTACTGTAGTAGTTGATCCACAAGTACCTCACTCAATCTTAAGTTCATGTTCTCATTTTTTTTCATTTTCCTCAAAAAAAATGGTGACATTTAACTATATAACATCATTATGTTCAGATAAAAATTGCTTATCATTTTTATGTTGTTGCTACCCAAAAATTGGAAACCTATAATCAATCATGCATGTCTTTACAAATGATTCCTGCTTTGTTTCAAAATTTGTCAAAATAGGTTAATTAATTGAGATAGATACGTCATTTACTCTGATCCCATAAACAATCCAACACATGCAATGTATTTTTCTGCTTGCTCTTGACCAAAATAAGTGTGAGTGTATATTATTAGTAAAATTGGATTGTTGTTAAGAATATGAATTGATACATAGTTGTTGAAAATTGATTTATGAAATTGACACGTAATCTTTATATGATCGATAATCTAACATGTAAAGGTGTAAGCCAACAAATGTACTTTAAACATAGAACATATAAATGATCTTTTGATGACATGAATCTACTGACATTGATAATAAATACAACATCCACATGTAAATAAGGAATGAGCAACTAATCTACCACGAATGATTAATGCAGAAACTTGACCACACAAAAGCATTGAGACATGAAATTTCAGAAGGAGATATGCTAACTGTAACGATAAGACCAAACATTCAACACATGGTTAGAGTGGAGACATACAACAATGGAGTGTGGTTTGACCTTGGATGGGGGGAAGATTAAACACAAATACATGTATCCAAAAACTGAGATCATACTATTCGAAAAGGTAGATGATAAAGTCTATAACATGAACATATACAATTCAACAATGATATGAATAAAATATCCAATTTCATCAAGAAGATCTCTTCCCATAAGATTCATGAAGACCCTTTCTGATAGAAGAATCTTCCAAAAAATGTACATGTTCTTTACATAAGCTTAATTAATTGTTATGATATTCTAATCAAATGACTCATATGTTATGCAAAAAAAAAAAAACCTTGACTACATGCATAGGCTGCCAAAAAAGGTGAGCAACGACCTAATCAACATGATCTCAAATCCCATGAGGATAAAGAGTGACGATGGTAGAATATGGTTTGTGGATTGAAAATGAGATAACGGGTTTATCTCGCTTGAAGGAAACTACAGCGACCTTGTTCAGATATTAGGGATAAGTCAAGGTGATATTTTATTTTTCATTACGACGGAGGCAACACAATTGAAATGAAGAGGATGTTTAAGAGAGAAAGAGACGTCATATTCATGAGGTTTCGTCCTACTTTCGATTCAGTTCAATGACAACGACAAAAACATTGAGACAGTGCAGTACATGATCAAAAACATTGAACACCAAATTGAAGACATCATTAGTCACAACAACCTTGAACCTATACCTGCCAAATAAATAAATTTAGCCAACATAAACGAAGCTCATTTTATTTAAATACAAAAATTGATGACCACGTAATAATAAGTAACTTTAATATTTACTTTGGTATAATAAGAAACTCTCTCTGTTGACATATACGAGAATAGAACAAACCAAGGTAACCTTCAACGATTTTATGATATGAACAAATTGCATACCACCAAAGGTCTAACTGAGAGAAGCCAGCAACTTTAGCCTCAACAACAAATACACTGGTCTCAGGGGTACTTTTCAACTCATGGATTGATTTTACAAGGTAGTTCTGATTGAAATCATACTCATTGAGGTTAAACAACACATTAGTTGGATTGTTCAAATTAGTGTAATTCCGAACATCAGCAACACGAATAACCAACCTTTATAGAGACATTTCAAGGTTACATATTCACCAACAGATAAAATATTTATAAAGCACCAAGTAAATTACATTTTTCTAAACAAAACAACCTCTGAGATAGCAGAGTTCATACTCTTGTAATATGTTCCATACCCTGGACTATCATCCAACCTGATATTTGAAATCCATTTACAGAAAATCAATACAAACATCACCACCATTCAAGTAATTGCACAAATGCTTATTCAAAGGCTTGTAAAGAAGAAAAGTCTTAAACAACCCTCCAAAGCTATTGATCTTGGCAAACAACATTATAAAAATAGGCAATCCAAGGCAAGTTTGTTCCATCATTCTACGAAGTTGGACAACAAGATTACCAGATAGTTCGCACCTAAAAGTTCCCCTAATAACAACAAATCAAGAAAAAGGAACAAATTCAAGTCACAAACATACAATTTTCACCAAATTATTGAAGAAAAAAGTTAGGTTAATCGTATACTTATGGTCTGTCAAATTAAACATGGTCTTTCAATTTCATCCCCATTGGCAATGACATAAGGTTCATGCACTATAACAGTCAACACACCCACAACATCTGAATATATAATCAAAATGGAGATAAAAATTTAATAAAAAAATCAACCAAAGACAATATGAAGATAAATGGTTATCATGTTCAAATACAAAACATGCATTTATTTTGACTACTAATCAACTAAATAGCCGTATCTATGAGGATGCTCAAGAACTGCTTCAGAATCAATGAGAGACAATTCATACATGGGGATTGAAAAAACAATCAGCATGGGTGTTCATTCTCCTCATCAAGAAAAACAACTTGTGTGTGTGATAAGTAACCATTGCTTCAAAAACATTCAGTGCAACAAAAAAGAGATACATCTCATTAACATTTCCTTCAACAACCAAGTCCTCAAAGAGAGGGGATCAAAGGTCGGGAAATAGTTGCTTGAATATTATTCCCCTGCAGATAGATGGATGATGAGAATTAGAGAATCATGAAGAACTAATAAATGAGAATACAAAATTTACAATACTCAGATATCTATCTGTTAGTACTATTTCAATTGATTTCATCATAGATGGTTTAACATCATCATATATTTTCAAAAGTCTCACAACCATTACTTTCAAAAACCAAATTCTTCTTGCATGAGTAAATGATAACACACAATCATTTTCTTTTTCCATTGTTATTTGCTTACATTAGGTATAGATAGAGTGTTATATGAGGCCTCATTCAATATGGATATATATACATGTAAATGACATCAAGTGTATATTAAACCATTAAAAAATTCAAGTACATCATGTTAGTCTATGACGCAAAAATGAATAATTTTTTATGTGATTTTCCAATCCAACAGATATGGTAAGCTGCACCAGTTAGCATGTATTATGAATTTTGGTTAAGGTCATTCGATTGAGCTGCTATGACCTCATGTAATGGAGAAAACAATATTATTAAATTTCCACCAAATACTTGCCAAGAATAGTCAAGTCTACAATGAACTAAAATTGCACATGAGAGGCTGCATGAAATGATAAGGAATGTCACCTAAATTTTGATAGAGTCTCTGACAAAGAAAAATATAACACTCAAAGCTTATAACATAAGTAAAGTAGATTTAAAAGAAAAAAATTAAAAGGGACAATGATCGGATTAGGCGTGTCTTAGCGTCGAAAATACGCAATTTCATACGTCATACTTCAGAAAAAACGTATAATAACGTATTAATTGTCTAATCTTTGCCAACTATTCGCGTTTTCAATGTGTCAGTGTCCGAGTCATGCCCGATGTCTACACAACAAATAAAAAATACAGCTAATTATTAAATAAACATGCCTTCAAATGCATAATGAGCATAAACAATCAATTAACCATCATTCTACTAACGGAGAGTATACAGCGCCTTGACTCGATACAAAAATTTATATGTCGTGCAAGCATAACTTTGATGAATAAGTAGAGTGTTACATATCAAACTAAACAACAAATGATTGTGATAACTTGTCACTGTCAATGAATATAAGATTGAGATAAATCAAATAAATAAAATAAAAAAGGTAGAATATTAGTAGTGTGGTCCAATAAATAAATTCAAAGGGACATAACTTGAATAGCTAGCACATAGCATAGAGACAAAATATATGAAAGTAATGATTATATCTCCCTGATTTAAAATTAAAAATGACAAATTAAAAACAAATGACAACCTCAACATTAAAAACAAAGTGACAAAGAATTAATAAACAATATCAATGCCTTTTATATTAACTTAGATAATCAATCATATAGGTTACATCTATCATTTATTCAAAATATAAACACCATACATCACCAGTGGAAATAAACATAATACCCGAGGTTTTAATTTTTAAATCCTACATGATAATCATAACAAAAATGGATAGCAAACCCTTATTAAATTGACAATACAAAAACTACTATATAAGGACTTATACAACATATGTTTATTAAAACAAAATGAGTCGAACTATCCATTGATATTTGGCCTCTTGATCACCTTCCCATGATCAACACCCTTGTCCATCTTCCTTTTACCATCGAAGCTATCACTTTTATCTAGTGGAACTTGTTCAATTTTATTAAAATCTTCATTAAATGGTTTCAGCTTGCCTTCTTCATGTGGCTGGTTCAAATTAATCATTGTCCAAACCAATAGGTTTCTGTAGACGATGGAACAAATTAGTTGCTTGAATAAATACCACAAGGATGGGAGATGACAATTCAATAATAATACTTAATATATTCAAAATACTCGGTAACATCTCTAACCTTTTCATGTGAGTTAGATATGTATATATCACAAAACATTTTGATCATTGATGTGTCGTTACACATCTCCAAAACATTGAAATATCGTGAATCTAACTCAACATTTATTTGAACTTTAAAAAGAAATAATTCTCCATTTAATTCAGCAACTTCTTATAGACAGTGAGAGCAACCTTCATTCTACAAAATAAAAACTCTAAACTTTATGAACTCAAACATGTATGTTTATAAACCTTTAGAGACATATATATTTGTAGATCTATGAGTGTGTGTACACACACACACACACATATATATATATATGGGTTTTGCTAGAAGACACCTTTTATGAAAGTGTCTTTTAGCAACCCACACCTCAAGGTGTGATTTCCACTTTTTAGTTATAGCTTTGCTAAAAGACACCTTCATAAAAGGTGTCTTCTAGCAAAACCCTACACACACACACACACACACAGAGAGAGAGAGAGAGAGAGTGATATAAGTGCATGTATACATATAAATCTATCAATCTATATACATGATATACCATGGCAGCCAACAAAATGGATATCTCCCAAGCCATATTTTTCACAACTCTATCCAACATCAAGAATACAGTCCCATCATCCAAATACCTAACTTTAAGTTTTACCCTAAACCTTTGATTATCAATAAAAAGGTGTAAACACACAAACCATTGTGAGTTAATGAGTAATAATAGACCAAGACATCATAACTATATTAAGAATTTATTTAAAATAAATTAATAGACAATAACCTAATGATACATAAAAAATAATAATATTATAAATCTAACTATGAATGACATACCTTGGAAATTCTCTTCACACATCATCTTTGTACCACATGTCAACACCTTCAACCAAAGAGTCAATTGAAGCCAAAACTATAAATTCATCTTCCAATTTAAAATTCACTAATTCACCTTAAGTCTTAATGTCAACCTTGCCATTGAATTCCTCCAATTGAATGAGGAGTGATGTTTCATCGGAATTTAAATCCATAGAGACAATAATGCAAGGCAGTAGACAATAATGTAAAAAAATTATCACATGAGGTCTGATATATATATATATATATAGAATAATAGAGGAAGATAAAATGAATAAGACATTGGATTGGAAATCAACATAATAAGAGAAAACTCAATTGGTCAACAACAATACTGTGGTCATACATAAAGTATTTCTAGAATGTTTTTATAAGTGAAGAATTCAAAAATATGTGAGTTAATTCAATTATAAATCCTTGTACACCAAATTAGACATACATATATGACTCATCACTAAATTAAAATAGGTAAGTTTATTTCCAATAAGATTTGGATTGCCCCAAACAACCAATATAACCACAATCTTATTAATAAGTTAATTAGGCATTAATAACTGCTTATTATAACTACAACCTTAATCCCCAAACAACTAATTAACCAAAAAAACATAAAACGATTCACCAAGCTAATCCAAGCTTATCCAACTCAATTGTTACTAAGCTTTATTTCACCAAATTCAATATGACTATGAAACGATTATGACTACGAAACCATTCATAAGTTTTAGTTCACCAAATAAGGTATCTATCTTATTCTAAATAAAAAAAATCTTATCGCGGGACGACGACCTAAATTGCCATTACAACAATTCAAAAAAATTTAAGCACAATCCAACAACATATCAATTTAGCTAAATCTTTTACTTAGATCTTCTTAAGTCTATGAACATAGTAAATACATCTTACACAACAAAGGAAAAGGACTAAATTATCGATTTATAGTAACTCCTCCACCATTATTGGTCAAAATGTACTAAAATTATGTTGAATTCAAAAGCTTGTATAGGATAATGAAGGGGATTGAGGAGGGGGTGAAGATTTTGGGCAATGATTTGTTTATATATAGGTAACAAGATGAAACAAAACAAAAAAGCTTATTGGTCATACAACATAAATTAGCAATAATACCATCTAATTCAACAATTGTGTGTGTATAACCTTCTTACCTTTCATCTCAAATATGAATTCGAGGTTTAATAAGAGGTTCTTTCTTACTAAGATTAAAAATACAACAATGTATTGTGGTTCTTTTTTTGAAATTAATTATATATTTAGGCTTTTTGAAATGAAAGAAAAGAAAGAAGGAGACCCTAGGTGTAGCCTGCACATAATTTTGCCAACAGTCACTTCAATAAACAAATGGTGTAGGAAGGAATGCAAAGTAATAAGTATTTAGAATCAATAGTGTTTAGTTTAGTTTTTTTTATACTTTGAAACCCTTGGTTGATATTACCAAAAGGGCAAGACTTAGTACGATATGTGATCGATCTTCTACTTAAATTAACCCAATATTTTTTTAGGGAGAAATTAGCCCAATGTTGGCAATATATTTTCTTTTAAGAAAATATATTTAATATTGATTTTATTATTCTATTGATGGTAAAATGGAAAATATATTTCCTCACACAAATGAGGAAAAACTTCAACAAATTTTATTTTCAATACCAAACAACTAAACAAAATAATTCACTGTCATGTTTTTTTACTTTCTCTCTTTTAATGTTCTCCTCTTTTTTTTCTTCGAATTAAGTAGGAGGTAGATTGAGGCCGTAGATGCTACTAGATACATGTGTGTAACAGGTCAGGTTGATTTGGATTCTAAAGGGGAAAAACCAATTAAACATAATTATTTTTTTAAGGAAAACTAAACATGGTTGATCTAATAATCCAAGAATATGGGGAAGGAAATAAAAAATGGAAAGAATTATAAAGGTAATTGTAGGGAGAATATTCCGCAAGAGAAGAACAAGAAGGTAATTGATATTTTTCCTTTAAATGCTCAATTTTAATGGACTGTAACCAAACCCTAAGCTGCACCCAGAACATAATATGATGTGAGAGACATAGAGCTTTTATGGGTCAAATGATGCTAATGAAAAAAATTCAGGGTGTGAAAAACAGAAATAAACTTGAATATTGGGCTTAAATTTAACAAGTCAGGGTGTGCAGATGCACACCCTCAAACCTGTTGGATCCGCCCATGTCTATCATTAATGGCAACGCTTTACCATTGATAGCGATCCTCAATAAAAAATCCAAAATTGAAAGACATTTTCAGGATTGATTCTCAAAAGTAATAATCTATACAGGTAATCACTGTCAATCTAAGGCGTAATCAACAAGGAAGTCAAATGACGACAAAATTCGATGATGAACATACGAGAAAACAATGCAACATCAAATCTTAATAAGTTATGTAATCAATAGAAAAACTATAATGGTCAAGTTAATAGAAAAAAAGAGCAGTGAATTGTGACAGTACACATGATCAGAGTGTTGTGAAGTGTGAACTATGAGGTGCGTGCATGAACTGTGAAGGGTTGTTCATACACTAGATGATAGGGACAGTGTAGATGAACTGGTCCAAGTAGTACCTAATGTGGAGGGCAGGCCCAAGATATGACAGGTCTACTATAGGAAACAATCTTTAGAACAACAAAACTTCAGATTGAAGACGTGTCTGAGCGTTTGACACGTGTTGGTGTTTTTGGACAATGGACACCAACACGACATTGGAACTTGTATGTTGTAATCACATACATATTACAATCATTTCTACTTTCTTAAGTCATTATCGGTGTCTACATGTCGCTGTCGTTCCTAATGTTCATGTTAGTGCTTATTGTTTTGATGAACTTGTTTTCATGAATTCTCTCGAACAGTCACACAAGTGTTTATTGTGTAAATACTTTGATATATCAGGAAATCTTGTTATTTTGTATTTTGATTGACCTTTTTTGTTACAGGGTCTTCCTCATCTTGGAATGATCGATGTTCCGGTCTATGATGGGTCATGGACTGAATTGGGATCAGGGGTGAACCCACTGTATGGCTGAGTGTGGCTATAACACACCATAATATTATCCAATAACTTTTTTTTATATACTAGACCGAAATCACTAATTATATACTATATATGTCGCTAATTTTGCACAATCTTATGCATGGCCTAACAGTAGATAGTCCTTTAACTAAAGGCGCGTTCGTGGTTCAACTCTCTAACACCTCTATTTTTTAATAATTTTTTTTCTAAAAATAATAAAAAATGGGTTAGAAGGGCTATATCTACTTTTCAAACATTCTGAGCTAGGGCTGGACATTGGTCGGCCACAGTCGAATTTCCGGTGAAAAACCCCAACCCAAAGGCAATCGTGGGTGAGATTATACCATCCATCTCCATCCGTTCTAGCTTACAGTTAAGTTCGATATCAGTTTTTTCGGGTGACGATTTTATATGGGCGGTTTGTTCGGATTCTTCAAAGCTTCTAACAACAGGGATGAAACTCTGAAACAGAAAAAGAACAGAGATGAAACTTAAGTTGAAACTTGAATGAAACTTCTGATTGATATGAAATAGAGATTGTTTCTTCAAATCAACATGTAGAAAATACAGATGAAATAAATAGAGATGGAGAGAAGATGGAGAAGAACACTCATGAGGGAGATAGTGAGAAGAAGTGTCGCCGTTGTGTTACAGTGTGAGGGAGATAATGAGATGAAATTAGGGTTTATTATCTCAGTGGATTGGATTTTTATTGGGCTTGATAAAAATTATGGGCTTCATAAACCAAACAACATAAATGATCACTTTTAATAATTAAATAATATAAATATGTGCAGTATACGGTCGGATACAGGCTCTGTTGGGTTCATACCACCCACCCATAACCGACCGTAGTAATCCATCCAGAACCGGATTTGTTCACCTGCCCAACCCGAAATAACCGTTTGAACCGACCAGCACGCGAATGAGCCTTACGGACCAGACGGTTCAGGCCGGAAGGGACTTTTCTGCCCACCCCTATTTTGAGCTGACCTAATTTATCTTTGCATCTTTGCTTTATATTATTGTTTTGGAATAATTGTGATTAAATGGAATATTTCCATGTCCATTAACAATACTACTAAAAAGAATGGGTTAAATATGTTTTTGGTCCCTATAAATATGTCAACTTTTTGTTTTAGTCCCTCTAAAAAATTTCTTCAACTTTTAGTCCCTAATTTTTTTTCTTTCAATCTTCACTTTTGGTCCCTCCTTTAAAGTAAACTCATATGTAGAATTCATATTTTTGAATAAAATTTTGCAGAAAAATCCATAATATTATAAGAATCTCTAAAAAAAATTTAATATGGATTTTTATATTTTTTACGGTTAAAAATTCATATTTAATTTATATTTTGTTATAAAATTACAACTTTTTTTAGAAAGACTTTTACAATTTTCTACACATTTCTGCTAAATTTCATGAAAAAAAAAATACAAAAACTAACTTAAAAATAGGGACCAAAAGTAGTGATTGGAAATTTCATAGGGACTAAAGTTTGAAGAAATTTTTTAGAGGGACTAAAATGAAAAATTGACATATTTGTCGGGACCAAAAACATATTTAACCCAATAATACTTATAGTTAATCCGGTTATGTGTGTCTTATAAAAATAACAGAGTAAATAAGCAATTACCCCCCCCGAAATTGTAAGTTTCGTCAATTATCCCCTGACGTTAACAGAACTTCAATTACCCCTTTGAAATTGCACAACGTTAATCAATTTACCCCCTCCGTCAAATTATTATGTTAGTCAACATGACGTTTTGCAAATACCCCCCTAAAGTTTTGCAGTTATGTGCAAAATGCCCCCCAAACTTAAAAATTTATATTTTTTTTCTTCTTATCCTTGACTCAAACTTGAAGAAATAAAAATCTACGATTTATTTTAGCTATAGATTTCATACATTCAAAATAAAACAAGTAATTAAGATTTAATTACTACTATCCAAGAAAAAAAAATAATTTGAAGTACAATTTGTCACATTACAACATTACCGCGCATATTAGTGACAACAACATATGCTCAATGGAGGCTAGAGAAACATGTCACCATTGTTAACTTGTGAAATACATAGCCAGAGAACTATGATAAGTTGTGTTGTACAGTAGCAGGAAAGTCCTCGGTGGAGGCCAGATTGTGCCACCAAGTTGAGCATATGTTGTTGTCACTAATATGCGCTGTAATGTTGTAATGTGACAAATTGTACTTGGCATGCATGATTACCAAATTATCTTTTTTTTTGACAAATTTTACCAAATTATCTTGTTATGTACAAATTAATTTTTCCTTGGATAGTAGTAATTAAATCTTAATTACTTGCTTTATTTTGAAATCTATACCTAAAAATAAATTGTAAATTTTTATCTCTTCAAGTTTGAGTCAAGGATAAAAAGAAAAAAATAATATAAATTTTTAAGTTCGGGGGCATTTTGCACATAAGTGTAAAACTTTAGGGGGTATTTGCAAAACGTCATGTTGACTAACAAAAGAATTTGACGGAAGGGGTAAATTGATTAACGTTGTGCAATTTCAAGGGTAATTGAAGTTTTGTTAACGTCAGGAGGGTAATCGATGAAACTTACAATTTCAAGGGAGAAATGGCCTATTTACTCAAAAATAACAACGATAGGATTGTTAAGGAGGTGTGTGGTTTTAGACTTTAGTTAGTGTCGTATAAGTTAAAATCAATGATAAAAGGAAAATTTGAATAACTGCCAATCCAACTCACCACTTTTATAACTTGGTCCATTTTCACATTTCACTTGTGTTTTATGTGTGGAATGTGGATTTCCTTTTTCCGAAAGTCTTGTATATTGGACCAAGTATTCATATTAATAACTGTTTCCTTGGTGATTCATCACCATAAAAACAAAAATTTGTTAGTGTAAAAAAACGGTTTTTCTTTCTTTTCAATAATCTATTTTCTCTAATTTCTTTCTCAAATTTTGGGTAACTTTTTTCTTTCTCTTTTTTTTTTTGGTACATAGAAGAAATGGCAAAGCCATCATAAACTCAAACACACAGTGGAGGTGCCGGGATTCGAACCCCGATCAAGACGTCCGGCGTAACAATTTCGGTATTTTTGCCAATTGAACTAGGACTTATGGGACAATTTCTCTTATATCATATTCTAATTTTTTTTCTTCAACAATTTCTAAATTTCTCATACAAATTAAAGAAGGCATGAGGAATAGAAACATATACATGTGTATATGTGCAAATTCCTTAAAAAAAAGTGTATATGAGTAATAACTGAGCGAAGAGCATATTCAAAATATAATTGAGTGAAGTGGTAAGATTCAATAAAACATATATGCAGAATATATGTTATAGTTAGGGATATAATTTTGGACATAATCTTAGTTAGGGATATTAGAAAACTCTTCTATGTTCTTTTTTTTAGCATTATTTTTTTTCAAAAATACTAGTGCTATATATTTCTTTTTCTTTTGATCAAGTAATCTAGTGACATGAAACTCGGTCCATACATATTCTAATTCTCATTCTTGTAGTATTAAATATTAATTCTTCAAAAAAAATATTAATTGTATACACTAATAAGGTAATTATTTTAAGAATTAATATATAAAAATGACACTTTAGTGTAATTTGATTGAATCAATGCACATGTAAAAAAGTTTTACATAGTCTTGAACATGATTTTTTGGCAATAGAAAAGATTTAATTAAAATGTTCACGTTGGCATATGAGTATGACAAATCATATAAATATTTTTAAACTTTTAATACATGGAGTAAGAATTAATTTGATAAATCAATCTCAATATGGATTCACATATTTTAATACCATGCATAACATTTCTCTTCTTTTTTCACCGCAGATTATTTTTGAGCAAAACCCCAAGCAAATAATAACCACTCTTGAAACAATATTTTTTTTTTTTGAGGGAACTCTTGAAACAATATATTGGATGTTAGTAGTTTCCAATAAGGTTCAAATCTTCCTCTTAAAAATAAGTAAGGTTCAAACTTCAAGCATTAAATCTAGGAAATAAAAACTTTGTTTCAGCTTGTTACTCTAATTAAATAAATAACAAAATTATCTTCACCTTAAATAATTATCTTACCGATTGAGTATAAATAAATTTTAGTACTAAGTTTAGAGATATTAATGAATGATCCTAATTAAGGAGATTAGGGCCACGCATGACAAGGTGAGATACTTAAAGATGAAAATAAGATCATATGATTATAAAAAATATGCTGATAAAATTAGTAGACTACGTAGAGAATTGACTGGATACATGCAACATGAGTTTCACGTACCTCACTATTGGCGAGCATGACTAAATAACCATACAATTACAAATGATCAAATTAATTTATGAAACCAAAAATAAATAAATAAATAAATCAACAAATGGTTCCTCTTTAAAGCAAAATGTGCTACAAAAAATTGAATGCAAAATGAAGAACAAAAAAATTGAATCTAAGTTAGGCTCATGAGTAGAGAGCCATATTTATTAATGAAAAAAATGAAATAATTATGCCGCACTAAAAAATGGAGAGAACAACCAATAGAGAATAAAAATAAAACTATTCTTGCTTTGGTTTCTTCTCAATCTCAGTCCCAACAAGCTGTTTCAGACCCTTAAGGATGGTAGGTTTTGATTGAACATCATTATGATTGCTCAATGTGATGACAAACTCTTTTGGAACAAAGCACTTTTCTTCTGAATACAATTTCTCTTGAACAAATGGAGAAAGAAGTAATTTGTGTAGATCTTCACTTGGAGGAGGTTCCTTTTCTTCCTGAAATAATCAATTAGCAAAAAATCTAAGATATATATGTGAATTCTTTTTATTATATTTTTGACAAATATATGTGTGGATTTATTTGGTCACCATATATAAACAAAATTAATTAATAAAAGTAATTAGAGAATGAATATTTGAAGCATTAAGTAATTAATTTTATTATATAAAGTTACACTAGAAATTTAGCTTATACAAAAATTTTACACTATTAATTTTATTTTTGGGTGGTGGATCATGTCATGGGATGATAAACTTTTTAGTATCCTTCCAAGTGTTTGGGAAAATTAAAATAAAGAAAGTAAAAATAGTGAATATTTAAATTAAAAAAAATATTGGAAAATTCCTTGTTAAACAGTTACATAGCCAGCTCATTTGATATACACTTGTTGTTCCTAAATACTCTCTCTTTTATTGACCATTTCCTCTCCTTATTTACCGTTTCCTTTTTTTTTTTTCTTTCTTCTTTCTGAGCAACATTTCCTTAACCCTTTTTTTCTCTATCTCTCTCACACATACACACTGTAACCATCATTTTCTTAATCCTAACAATTCAATCCGTCAATTTTTATAACAATTCCTAAATATTTTCATGGAGTAAAAGTTGGTATGAAAAAAATCAATATAAAAAAGACAAAATTGAGACAATAAATGATAAAACTAACCAAATATACAACAATAGCATTAATATCCATTTAGATATTTACAACAATACATGACATAATAACACTACATTAATAAATGACATAGTACTTTATTTTTTTTTATCAAATGACATGTACTCAAATGATTACAAGCAAGGGTCTTCACACAAAGTAACCAAATATGCAATTAACAAACACACTCTAGGTATTATTATAAACTCAAAAACTAAATCAAAGTAGCATAGCATAACATAAAAAGCAAAAAACATCATTCAAAAGAAAAACATTAAATTCACTTGGAGTGTTACATAGGACCTAAGGACACAAAACAAAGTAATTAACTTCAATTATGAGCTCTAATAATATAAGAATATTGCAACAATAAAAAAATAAAAAAAACAGTTACCTTACTAAATGTTTCCATAAGTTGAAGCATTCCAACTTGAGCTTGAAGAAACTTGACATAATTAGCAGCAGCATTAAGCATCTCTGCTGTGTTCATCTTTGGTCCACCAGGAACCAACTTCCCAAGCTCTTGTGTCTTCTCAGTTATCTTCCTTCTCCTTTCTCTCGCCGCGATACTCTGCGACGAGATAGTCCTTTCACCAACTTTCTTCTCACATTGAACAACATCAACAATTTTTGAAGCAACAAAGGGTTCTGCCTCAAAGGAAGCAAAAGGGTTAGGGTTAGTCATAAACTCATCCACAAAAAAATTGGTTGAGTTCAAAAGCTCTTGTTGTGGTTCCTCTCTTTTCTCCTCGTAGCATAGCTTTTGGCGTTTTGGACATGTAAGGTAATTGGTGAAATCTTCCTCATTTGGGAAAATTTCATTCATTGAAACAAAGCCATCATCTTGAGAAGAAAAAGTGGAGTCAACAAGTAGTTGATCTTGACAAGGGTTAGGGTAAGTTTCATTTGAGTAAAAACAAGGAGTTTGAAAAATGAAGCTTTCATCTAAAAGAGAAGTTTCATTCAAATAGTTAGAGGAAAAATGGTGGTTTTGTTGCACAAGTTGTTCTTGTTCATGATGTTGAAAAGTAGTGATTTCTGGTTGATAATAAGGGTAACAATTATAGTTGAAGTATGTGCTAAGTGCTCCCATGTTAACAAAAATACAAAATCTGCAAGAAAAAAAAACATAAATAGGGTTAGTTAATTAAAGACAAACAAGTACGAGAATGTTTGAAAGTAGAAAATATAGGTAGAAAATCTAGAAGTGAGACCTTAGAAAGAGAAGAGACAGTGTGCTAGAATTAAGAAAGTATATAAAAGAAATCTTCTAGATATGTGTGAATCTTTGCAAGGTTTTAGGGTTTGAGAGAGAGAGAGATTGAAGGGAAAAAAAGACTATGGGTGACTTTATTTTGAGAGAGAAATGAGAAAAAGAAGTGTAAAGTACAGTGTTGTTGTTGAGAGAGTACAGCTATGATATAAAACTGATTTCATCTTCACTGCCTCATGGTCATTTGTGGGTTCAGAAAATTTAGGAGATGTTTGAGGCAGTTACATATTACCTATGCATTTCTCTTTCTTATTTTTGTATATTAATTAATTAATTAATTATACTATTTTTATTTTGTTATTGAAATATAATAATTAATTTTACTATTAATTAATCGTAATTTTTTTTGACAATGATCATTGCTTTTTTTTTTTTTTTTTAAAATTAAAAATATTTATTTATTTATATTTTAAAATTATTTTTTTTT
>Ga0228711_1000445_pt1 | contig 50029 bp, 25 predicted proteins | sample MedpolnodulmetaG_2_FD_177996 | JGI IMG/M metagenome (GOLD analysis project Ga0228711, IMG submission 177996) | Root nodule microbial communities from Medicago polymorpha collected in Santa Monica, California, United States - brown nodules | ecosystem: Host-associated > Plants > Roots > Nodule... | reverse complement strand
TTTATGTTAGAATATATTTAATGTTTATTTTACTTATTATTTATTTAACGGTGTTGTTTGTTGTTTTTTATTTTTGTATTTCAGTTTCAGAAAAAACATAGGGTGAAAGGTATCTCGCACGGGAAGAAGCTGAGCCTTAAAAACCTGACAATCCCTCAGCTGGGTGAACAAAATGTCTGGTTTTTGTCAAAAGTGAATATGTCCGGTCTTACTCCCCTCCTGACTAGTGGGTACGAGAACATCTCTCACGGGTTCGTTTGTGTAATGTTAGAATGATGACATGAGGAGACCAGCAGCTTCCATCTACCTGTTGGGGAGATGACCATCACACTAGATGATGTGGCGTGTCTCATAGGCATGCCCATCACTGGGAGGCTCCTTCCTGATAGAGAGTTAACCCGTGATGAGGGGATACATATGATGCAGGTGGACCTACTTTTTACAGAGGAGGCTGCCGCTAAGGAGGTGGAAAAACAGGGTGCTACTCACGCCAGTTTTGGTGTACTGAAGAGGCACTACGAGGAGCTCTTGAATAGGTGTAATCAGCTGCTTTAGATTGACACACATGACGAGCAACACGAGCGAGCTCATGTTAGGTTGGCCTGTATTCAGGTGTTTCTGTTGCTCTTGCTTGGCTGGACCATTTTTGCCGGCAAGAGCAGCAAAAACATTAATCTGTTGTGGTTGTTTACACTGTAAGATATGGACGAGTTGGACAACTGGTCATGGGGTGGGATGAGACTTGCTTTCCTATTTGAGGAGCTATCTCTTACCTCCGACTCATCTGTGGCCTCCTGTGGTGGTTACATGACCTTGCTTGTGGTAATATTTGTTTTTCTTCTTTTTTACTTATTGGATCGTAAATGTATAGTTGTTTGTATAATACTTGTGCTAATATAAATTTGTTTCTTTGTGTTTGCAGGGATGGACTTTGGCGCATTTCTCGAACATCATTCTGAGGATTAATGATGAGGACTACGACCCTACTGTTGCCCTGCTTATGAGTCAATGGAAACCTTCAGGGGCTTTTTTAATCCTGGACACTACAGAGATGTCATTGATTCGTTGGACCATTCTCATGTCACCTGGAGGCCGTATGAGAGACAACGACACATCACGCCCTTTCAGGACATATGCTGCTACTCTGGATGGATCATGGCTGGCAGAGTCAGGATGGTCCGTCACTTGCCAGAGCGGATTCTTAGGCAGTACAGGTATGTCCAAACACGACCCAGGCCTCCTACAGACATTGAGGCTCTTGCAGCAGATGACGTGGCTCAGGCCTTCACGGAGTTTGCTCTACATGTCCCCAGCCATCAGCATAGGGGTCATCCGGTTCCGGTTAACGAGTCGTGAGCTCATACCAGGGTCACATCCTATTGTGAACCCCCCTGCGGCCATTCCTGACTACGCAGTTGATTCCCCTCCTCGTCATGTCCTTCCTTACGAGGAGGTTCATGTTGAGCAGAAGTGGGCCAGACATCCTCCCAACCCATATCAAATCATCAGCAACATCAGAGCTAGAGTGGACGGTGCAATGATGCATCCTATTGTGTTTCATAATCCAGAGGAGGTTATTCGCTTGATGCATGACATACAATCTGAGTGGAGCATGCTGGAGCAGATGTCGGCTCCGCAGAGGAGGGGTAGGAGTCCACGGGCTGGACCAGTATGACTTGTGTAGTTTTTTTTATGACATTTTGTTGGATTTGGTTGTAATCCTATTACATTTGCGCTTTTTGGCGTTTTTATGACATTATTCGTTATTTTATTCCGTTATTTTTCGTAATATAATTATGAGTTAATGCTTGATTGAAACAAAGCTTGAATGAATGATGAAAAAGCATGCAAATGACTGAATGAATGAATGTATGAAAGAAGGATTGAAAATTTAGGGAAAAGAGAGGTTTCTGCCTCTTCTGGTTTTCTGCAAAGACTGGGCGTGGGTTAACGCGCGCAGTGTTTTACACATGCGCATGTTAAGTGTCGCAGCGTTAGTTAACTAACACATAGTTTTACACTTGCGTTAGTTAACTAACGCAGTGGTATTTTAGGCATGGTTGCAGGGCGCGAGTGTTTTATGCAGGGACTAAAATGGGCCTCTGAAAATAATATATTGGGCCTGACTTTGACCCAAGATTGAACGAAGTTAAGATATCGATTGTAGAATCAACGGCTATGATTCATCGGAGTTGTTCCACCTAACCCACTCACGGAAGTTGGAAAATTTTGAACTCACATGCAACAAAAGCCTCCAACAGCAGCAGCACATGATACGCCTACAACAACAATAATACGTTTTTTTTAATTATTTTTTTAGTACGAAAAATAATACGTTCTTATTGTAAGATTTTTTTAGCTAAATCCAAAATTTAAAAAGTTAAAAGTAGCATTAAATTAAATTTTGTTTTAACAATTTTATCTTTTGAGATATAAGATAAAGAAAAATGCTAACATGGGTTCACAAGGGCATATATTAATATAATAAAAAAAAAGTGTATCGAGAATTGTGCCAATTTAATTTTAAAAGTTAAAAATTAATTTTTCTCAACAAATACATGTTATTTGTAGCATTTTTTTTATTATAAAAAAACTAAACTAATATATCTAAATTGACACATAAGAGAATGTAATATGGGATCTTAAGGAATATCGCGTTTTAAGGTCTCAAGCCTCCAAGAAATAATTTAAAATTAGAGATAAATGACTTTTGTTTTTACAGTTATATATTAAATTATGGTCCGTCAAAAAATTACTCTATCTGTTTTAAAATACATGTCGCAGTCAACCACTGCATATATGCCAATACACAATTTTGACTATTAATATCTGTAATTATATATAATAAAAAATTATAAAACTTTGATATTTTGAAAATATTCGTTGAGAAAAATCATACAACATCTTACATGCTAAAATTTGTATTTATATAATAGTTAAAAAATATGGTCAAAGTAAGTTATGTGAATAATGCACATTGTAAAATTGCGACGTGTATTTTGAAACGAATGGAGTAAAAAACAATTTTATTTATTTTTAATTAATATCCCTTCAATTTTTTTAATCAATATAAAATTAGTTTACATGGTTTATTAATTCCATTAACGATTTCTAAATTTATCTTTCACCCCAATTTTACGAAAATACCAAAATACACAATTTACTATAATTGTTAAAATACGAAACAAATAAATATCTAATAAAATATAATTTTTATTATTATTTTCATTAAATCAACTTTTTTGTTACATTTAAATTAATTTTTTTATTCCAAATTGTTTTTTTTTTACAATAAATTAAAAAAAACTACAAGGACAGATTCAGAGAATATTAATAGATACCAAAATTGATTCATTTTTCTCTGTCTGAAAAGATTGGTGGTTGGTGGTCTTGATAGCCATCGTCGACCATTGAATTTCAATTTTCATTTCAACTCCAAATTTAATATTCATTTCTCACTTTTTTTTATTCACACTCTATATTTTATATATACACCCACTTTTCTCAATTTCATTCACTCACTCTCCTCATTTTTCACCTAATCTCTTCAATTTTCAGGTTTGTCTTTTCATTTTCCTTTCTCTTTGGATCCACTTTCATATGAACTTCATTTGATTAGTTATTCTTGTTATTATTACTGTCATTTTTGTAGTGGGTTTTGATCTTCTTAATGATTTCTGATCTGGGTTTTTGTGTTTGATTAAACCCTTAATTTTTACTTTGATGAGTTTGGTTTAACATGATTCTGATTTGAATTCTGTTGATAAACTGTTCTGTGTAATTTTTATTTGGATTTAATTTCTGTGTACTGTAGTTTTACACATGCATCTGATCATATCTGATTCCAGTTAAACTATATTGTTTTTACACTGTCAATCAATCACAACTGTCATATCATTAGAAATATTTGATTTTTATTTTAATTACTTCTAAGTCACATGATTGGTTGTGATGAGTAGATAGCGTAGAGCTTTTTACACTGATAGTGCATGGAAATTAAACTCTTACTTGTTAGGTGAAAGACAGTTAGATGTATGTGTAAAACTGATTTACACTAACAGGGTATACCAATTAAACGATCTTGCTTTTACACTGTCAATCAATCACAACTGTCATATCATTAGAAGTATTTGTTATTTATTTTACTTACTTCTAAATTCGCACACATGATTGGTTGTGATGAATTGACTATTTAGTGGAATGCGATTAGATGTATGTGTAAAATGTATTTACACTAACAGTGTATACTGATTTAATGCTTTTATTTTTTATTTTTAAAAAGGGAGTGTAAGATCTTGTGAAACATGGCTGTCTTACTGTATTTTAGGCAACTTAATGATAATTTGGATTGTTTTTCTAATATTATACAATTGTATTTGTGAATATTTTGAGCTTTTGTTGAAGTCATAGCAGTGCTTGATATGTGAAAATGTAGGAAAACATGCTCTTGTTTTGTATTTGTGTGTGGGCAAGTTCTACGTTAGACCACTTTGATAGGTGGTCCACTGTGGATCGATACTTGAAAATTGTCTAAAAGACTAAAACTCTAACAATGATCCTCCGAAATTTACCTTGAGTTATCTATGTTCTCACAGGTAAGACGGTAACCTGATTAGTGTCGGTTCAACAAAAACAATGAGAAATGGATATATGTGCCTCAGAGTCAAAACTAAACTCATATATATTCATTTCCCTTATGTTTGTTAAACCATTACAAATGAAACCCTTAATTTGTAATTGGATGATTTCAGTTGAAACACTGTTTTGATTTGTTGGTTTATACTCTGTCTGTGCAGTAACATCATTTTTATTTGAATTTAATTGATTTATGCACTATCATTGTGAAAAAGTTTTACACATGCATCTAATTACATCTCATTATTATGCGACTTTACTGTATTAATTCATAAAATATCTCTAGAATTATATTATATATATGGCGAGATGTGATGGTTGTTTGTGTAAAGCTTTTTTGCAGTGACTGTGTATACCCTTTAAATTCTTTATCTTTATTTTTTTAAAAAGGGAGTGTCGGATCTTGTTAAACTTGGCTGTGTTACTGTTTTTTAGGTGACTAAATGATGTTTTGGATTGTAATTCTACTATTATTGTACTATTGTTTTTTTTTTCTTTCAATTTTTTGAGCTTTTGTTGAAGCCATAGCCCTTGTTTGATGTTAAAATTTAGGAAAGCATACTGCTTGTGTGATATTTGTGAATTTAATAGTTAATTCCAATCTTTTTAGACCAATGATGATGTATTTATCTTGGTTTTGTTGAATGAGGCAAATTAAGGTGCTCTAATGTTTCTGTACTATGATGATCATGGGATAATTTTGTTAATCGTAAATTTAAGGAATCTGAATACTTTTTATGTCTATGTTTCTTGTAATTAAAAGATACTTTTATCCGTTGCATTCTTTATTATTTCAATATGTTCAGATATATTAATTGTTCAAGTATATTGCATTCTTTACTATTCGATTATTGTTGTAATTGTCTTATATCGTTTTGATTTATAGCATGTTTTTCAATTGAATGAGAGTTCCTTTGTTCTTATGAGCATATCGATCATTGAACAGGAAATACATTATGGCTCAACCACTTACAAGAATAGGCCTTGCGGGACTGGCTGTTATGGGCCAAAATCTCGCACTCAATATCGCCGACAAAGGATTCCCAATTTCTGTTTATAACCGAACAACATCAAAGGTTGATGAAACTGTGGAACGAGCAAAACAGGAGGGAAATCTTCCACTCTATGGCTTCCATGACCCTGAAGCCTTTGTTAATTCCATTCAAAAACCAAGGGTGATTATAATGCTTGTTAAGGCCGGTGCACCTGTTGACCAGACCATCAAAACCCTATCTGCGTACCTGGAAAAAGGTGATTGTATAATTGATGGTGGTAATGAATGGTACGAGAACACTGAGAGGCGAGAGAAAGAGGTAGCCGAATTGGGTCTTCTCTACCTTGGAATGGGAGTTTCAGGTGGTGAGGAGGGTGCTCGACGTGGTCCTTCTATGATGCCTGGTGGTTCGTTTGAAGCTTACAAATACATAGAAGATATTCTTCTCAAGGTGGCTGCTCAAGTTCCTGACAGTGGCCCTTGTGTGACATATATTGGTAAAGGTGGATCCGGTAATTTTGTGAAGATGATCCATAATGGAATTGAATACGGTGACATGCAGCTGATTGCTGAGGCTTACGATGTGTTGAAGTCAGTTGGAAAGTTGACAAATGAGGAGCTACAAAGTGCATTTACTGAATGGAACAAGGGAGAACTTTTGAGTTTCCTGATTGAAATCACTGCAGATATTTTCGGAATTAAGGATGATAAGGGTGATGGATATCTTGTTGACAAGGTTCTTGACAAAACTGGCATGAAGGGTACCGGTAAGTGGACTGTTCAGCAAGCAGCTGAATTATCAGTTCCTGCTCCCACCATTGAAGCTTCATTGGATGCTAGGTTCCTTAGTGGGTTGAAGGATGAAAGAGTTGAAGCTGCAAAGGTCTTTAAATCAGGTGGCTTTGGCGATATCTTGACCGACCAACAAGTAGACAAGAAGCAGTTGATTGATGATGTTAGGAAGGCTCTTTATGCAGCCAAGATTTGTAGTTACGCACAAGGGATGAATCTGATCCGTGCAAAGAGTGCTGAAAAGGGTTGGGATTTGGCTTTGGGTGAACTTGCCCGTATTTGGAAAGGAGGTTGCATCATTAGAGCTATATTCTTGGACAGAATCAAGCAGGCGTACGACAGAAACCCTAATCTCGCAAACCTTCTTGTGGATCCAGAGTTCGCAAAGGAAATAATTGAACGCCAAACTGCATGGAGGAGAGTTGTTTCCCTTGCTGTCAATTCAGGTATCAGCCTCCCAGGTATGTCTGCTAGTCTTGCATATTTTGACTCTTATAGAAGGGAAAGGTTGCCGGCTAATTTGGTGCAAGCTCAACGAGACTACTTCGGTGCTCATACATATGAAAGGGTTGATATCGAGGGGTCCTACCATACTGAATGGTTCAAGCTTGCCAAGCAGTCGAGGATTTAGATTACTGTGTTTGAATTCTTCTAGTTTCCTAATAAATGTAATGTTTTTTACTCAAGACTGTATGCTGAGTGAGCTTACATAGCTGCGATGCGGTGAAGTTTATTTATACCATTCTGTACTACTTAATGGCTTTTGGTTTTCCAACAATTGTGTTGTATCTTGCTTTGAATTTGATATAAAATTGTCCAACTTCACTATGTCTTTTTAGTTTTCATATTTTGGTTAGATTTCCTTTAGCACCATCGATTTGTGTTGTGTTAATGATTCTGATACTAGTGTTGTGTTAACGATTGTTACGTCTGAAGTTTATTCCATTGTCAAAATTATTATTTGGAGTTTAATATTGATGAAAGATATTCATTGATAGAGAACATTAATAATGTCTGTAGATTTTGATAGAATATTTATCTCTGTTTGTTGAGAATTTAGTCTTCATGCCTGTAGGCCTGGGTTGTACAAGTAGTACTAGTGATTTACCTAACTATTGTAAAAGTATTGTACAACATTATCTCAATTATTCTTATTTACTTAAAAAGCAATGTTGTTAATAGTGATGTAATCGCGGAATTGTGGCGCAGAAACGACCTTTGGTACAATGCTTTTTGCAGGCTATCCGCTTTCAGCACTTGCGGTGTTTAAGGCCATGAAGCGTGGCAAAACCACATCTAAATAGCCCTTTCATGACCGTGTTTCCATTAGGAAGAAGGCTTTTCGGCCAAAAAATTTCGTTTTCTGGCCACAACCCTTGCACGCGGAGTATAAATGAAAAAGAAACAAGAAAGAGTTTGAGCCTTCTTTCTCTTTTCTAATCCTGAAGTCATAATTTTTAACATACATCACAATAATAACAGCCAAAGTATTTTCTCACCTGCTGGAATCCGTTAATTGGACATATCATCATGAATATGGTCTAATTGCAGACCATTAAAATCTTAATCTTTCTGAACACATGCTATAATATACTCATATATTGTTGCATCATTAAGATTCAACGGGATCCCTCAACAACAAAAAAGAGAGATTATATTAACAATTTTTATATTAGAACTATATATGTTAGATGATAGTGTAAAACAATGGTTCAGAATTATATACTTATCTTAAACTCTCTCTATCTTGTAGTCAAATTATACATAGCCGGTACCAACCCTATATAAAAAGAGAATAGACGTTGTATGTTAAAAGTTAACCCTCGTAGTGAGTGAGTTATTAAGGTTTACTCAAAACCTACGTCAAAACGAAAAAGTTTTAAAACGGTCAACACAATTCAAGCTCTTTTGTTTGTGTTTTTCAGCACATTCATATGGGGTTGAAAAATATTCAACAAGGCTTCAAATTTTAAAATTTATATCGAGTTTGTAGCGAAAACATTTTTAATAATGGAAAATTATGCAAGGTTCAATAACAATGATAAAAAATAACAAGACTATGTTCAAGCTAAGATTAACTTTGAATTGAAAAATTCTAAGTAATCTTAATACAATCCAATATTAACACAATTCATACAAGATACAAAACAACCACAATTTCAAACAAAACCCAAAAACAATTAATCAATTATACTAATTAACACAATTGTGTAAGTGTTTGATAAATTGTCCATGAATCAAAACCAAGTATGACCTTATAGTAATGTGAGACAAATCAAAATCAAGTTTAAAAGATTAAACCTAGATCACATTTAATTTGTACACTATCAATTTATCAAGCTTCAAATACACAAATAACTAAAATTAAAGAGGATATAGAAGAGAGAGAACACCGAGATTTATAGAAGTTCACCCTTTCGTCCTCGTTTTGGGCTATGTCTACTCTTCTTGATGGAAAACGTCTCCACCAAGGACTTCCACTGGAATATTGAATGTTTGATTACAATGTGATTACAAGAATTCCTTGAAACTACCATACTTCTTCAATTCCTATGTAATCACTCCCCCATTCTTCAAAACCCTTCGAAATTGGTGCTTCTTGATGTCTTCGAATCTTCAATTATCCGTGCAACTGTTGAAGTTCTTCACTCGAAATCTTTGATGCTCCATCCGAAAATTAGATCCCCTTGAACACAAGAATTTTAGAAAGAACCCCCAAGACCTTTGTAGGTGGAATGAGACTATTGACTTCACTTTAGAACCTTGATTAACCCAATCAATTTCCTTGAATGAACCAACTTACAATCCCTATATCACTCTAGCAATCTTATGACTCAAAGAGCAAAATGATTCTAAGAAAAAGTGTTTATTCTTGAAGAATGTATGAGCAATGAGGTTTGAAGAGTCTAGAGAGAATATATGCATCTGATTCAATAAGTTGGGTGTTATGAGGAAGTGAGTATATATAGAAAAGGGTGGTGATCGTACCTGACTAGAAGGTGGCTGTCGCCGCTGGAATGAATGCGGTGGTTCACGGTGGTAGTTTATACTTCCAGTGAGCGTTGGACCGAATGGGGTGTGTGTACCTGCATGCACTCCGACGCTCAAGTCAGTAGAGTTTAGAATGGGGATTTGAGAGTGTGAGAGATTCTACCTTGGAGGCTACGAGGAGCCTTTTATTTATAGAGGTGGGTGAATGCAAAGCCGTTGTAAGGCACACGTGTGGCCGACAGTTACAAAATCAGTAGAAGTGTAACCTCCGGTGAGATATTCGCGGGAACGTGGGTAAAGAGACGTTGTTCATTTGAACAGGTCTCAGTTGCTCCGTGCACCCCCTCGCGGAGAAGGGGTGTGTTGCGAGTAATCTGCCAAATGCAGCATTTGGGCTTGATTTGTTATTGGGCCTAAGTGATTTAAGCCCAGGTCTTTGACCGGTCCAGAACAGGTGGCCAGTGCAAATTTTCGTTCAAAAACAACTATGTGAATCAATTCATTAAATGTGTGAATCAATTCAGACAGTTAAAAAACAAGCCATAAGATTATGAAGATGCTATGACCCAGGATGAAGATTGAAACGATTCAAATAAATTTGAGTCGATTCACCCTTAAGTCAGAGAGTTTAATTGATACGATTCAAAGTATTTTGACTCGATTCAGCCATGATACGATTCAAAAAATCATGAAATGGTTCACCCCAAGTCAGAGACTTTTGATGATATGATTCAGATAAATGTGAATCGATTTAAAAGCATGGAAAGAGGGTTATACATGCAAAAATGTTGTGCAAGACAGAAGGAACACATGAGACATGGATTGCTGAGTGCTTTCACAAGATTTTATGCTATATTGCTAAGAACAAAAACAACCAACAAATAAAACAACATAAAGGAACTATAAAATTCTATATCCTAACATCATCAAAACAAGAACCTAAATCAATGTAGGTTTCAATTGAGATAATGAAAAAGTAAGTATAGATATACTCATCTAGTTTGTTAAACTTTTTAAAGAATAAAGGAAAAAAAAGGACATATATATCCATATTGTGTCTATTACACTTTTATTTTAATATTTGAATTTACTCTTATCTATTTGTTATATGTGCTATTTATATTGAAAGATGAGAGTAATTTTGGAAGAAGAAAAAAAGACAGCTCAAAAGAGTCGAAACATGTTATTTTCTTTATATATAATACAGATAACAAACTTTCATCTTTTACTTTTTACATGTTATTATGACTATACAAGTCTTGCTCGATAAAAAGATTTTAGATTTTGAAGGACCAATATTACATTTTTTTTACGGGAAAATGCACCTACGTTAGTTAACTCACGCTGAAAAATGCACCTACGTTAGTTAACTCACGTTGAAAATACACCTACGTGAGTTAAATCACATTCGGCCTTTTTTACGGGAATGGGAAATTCTAAATGTGAGAATAGCAACTATATAGTTTCTATGATTAATCGTCCCAAGCCCATTGCCCCAAAACCCGATGGCCCATCCTCTCTTTTGTTACTCTTTCAATATAAATATGGCCGCATCGACAATATTTTCTCATTCATTTCTTCTAATTCTTTTCAATAATGCTTCTTCATTATTTCTACTTCGTCTTTGTTCTCCATATGTCATTCTTCATATAATTTGTTTTTATTTTCTCGTGTTCTCTAATATTCTTTATTTATTAATCATTTTTCAAGATCTCGCTGCCTCTTTGAATCCAAAATTGATTAATTCTTATGTTCATCTCACAAGTTCATAAACTAATCTTGTTGTCAACTTGATCTCAAGAATATCTTGTTGTCAACTTGTTCATATTAAATTTGATTTACATCCTATTTGACAACGACAACACCCATCGATAGAATTCGGGATCGACTAGCTTGTCCAAATCCTTTTGCTCAAACGTTGTAGATTGGACTGTCCAATTTGAATGTTGTAACAATGGATGAAGGTGAATGTGCAGATCAAGATGAGGATGTTCAAATCAAAATAATTATAAATCACATAATCAAATCGACGAAATACCAAAGGTATACCATCAACAATTTATTTTTATATTTGTCATACTATATGAATATATCCCTGCATCGTTGTAATTTTATTGGATTTTCCTCAAGAGACTACTGTATGAATATATTCTTTTTAATGCTTATTTTGCTTCAAATTCTCTATTCAATTATCAGATCAATTTTTCGCATATAGAAATAATCTGTGTTATAGTTAAGAAAAAAAGTTTATGAATAAAATGATTGGATCTAACTTCATTGTTGTGTTGATCATAAAACTTTGTAGTTGTCACTAGTAAAAATTATGTTCTAGGTCATTGATTCAGATATATTATTTAATATAGTGATCATGTTAAATATTATGTTAATCAGAGTGAAACATGGCTCAAATTCGTAAAGTAGGATCACTAATTGTTTTTCTTAGAAAATAAATAAACATATAGAAGTCCAATTATTATTTATTTTTGAAAAAATCAAATATCATGTGTTGGTTTTTATATCTCATATTAGGTTATGGTGACTTTTTTATATTTAATCATATGTTCTATAAAATTGTATTTCTATTAATTTTCTATATAATACCTAGAGGAATACACGTAGTAGATTTTGGCATAATTTGCTTCTGAAAGATTCAGATGTTTAAGATATAACTGGTACATATAAACTTATGAAGATGAGACATACTTGGTTTATTTCTCGAAGCAGATTCATATGATATTTTTGTTCAAAATAGATCTTGATCAGATCTCATTCTGTACAGTTCAGATCATATGTCTCAACTTAAGTTATGAGAAATTAACTATGTTCCCTTGTTGTAGTTATCATATGTGACTTGTTCATACTCCTTCCTGTTTGCTTGTTTAGTGTTAACTGATATAGGCAAGTTCATATGAGGAGGTTCTTAAATTCTGAAGAGATAGAATAGTGATGTTTGTTTTGAAAATATTTTCTCAAAATTTCATTTATGGCATGCCCCTTTAAAGAGCATATGAGTGATATTGTAACACTAATAGTCCCTTGACTAGTTCAACTTGCTGAATTATAGAAATTAATCTATAGTTGGCCTGTTGTAATCTTATAATATCAAAGTCATTAACCATTACTTACTCTCAGAAAACAATTTGCTTTTTGATCAGCCAGATTAAAAAATTGATTACAAAAGTTGTGTCCCTTCTTTAGATTTGAGAACCTTATTAATTTGTCATATTGATAAATAAGCATAGTCTCATCTCACATCCTAACATAATAACTACCACATAATTAATTTATGTTAAGTGTATTATGTTGAGATCTATCAAAAATTTAAACAACAAAACAATAATTACATGAGAGGGAATGATTGACATTAATCACCTTACTAGAAGTCCTTCTCTTCTGGTTTCCTTCATAATTCACGGTATCTTTCTCTTTCAATGTTAGGACTTGGAGCACATGCATTCCTTCCATCATGTTTTGTGAATATCCATTCTCCAGAAGTTAGGATTGAATCCAGTGTTATGCGACAAGTCATACCTGAAATGTAAACAATTTCATTTCTAGGTACCCGAATCTTAATGGGTCCTTTCTTGTTAGTCATGAAAGATTTTTCCTTCCTTTGTGCCTTAGACTTGAAGCTTTGTTGCTGAGAACTATCCAAGACTTTTGGTTTAAACGTTTTTGGTCTTGAATTGTTCTTAGCTTCAGATTTTGAGTTACTCATAACTTGAGGTCTCTGTGTCTTTGGTTTTGACCTTTCTGGAGTCTTTGCCTTTTAAATCTCAGATGTTGGTTTGGCTAGAACCTTTGACTTTCCAATCTTAGACTATGGTTTAATAAATTTAAGAAGTTCCTTATCACCATCATCAGAATTTGATTCAGACTCAGCATCAAATGTTGTTGTGGCCATTAGACCAAGATTTACTTCTTCTTCATCTTTGTCAGATTCTTCTTTCTTATCAAACTCATTCCATTTTGCCATGAGACTTTTCTTCAGATTGCTCTTGTAGTTCTCCTTCTTAGAACTTTCTTTTCTTGACTTGTCCTTCTGTAACTCTAGACATTCAACAATGAAGTGACCAAATCTCTTGTTGTTGTAGCAGCCATTCTGATTTTCGTTCTTGTTCTTGAATCCTTAACCTTTTGAACCACTGCTCTTGCCTAGGAACATTTTGTTTTTGGTCTGTTAGCTTAATCTTTTGGTTAAATAAGCCATTTCTTGAACATTTGAGTCAATTTCAGAATCTCCATCAAGAGTTTCTTCTTCTGACTCAATAGCTTGAAGAGCTTTGGCAGATTTACCTTTAGATATCAGAGCAATAGACATGGATTTCTTAACTGGTTCATCTCCAACAAACTCAATCTCACGACTCTTGAGAGATCTTATGAGACTTTCAAATCTTAGCTTATCCAAGTCCTTTGCTTCTTGAATAGTTGTACCCTTTGGTCTGAACCTGGCAGGAAGACTCCTAATAATTTTCTTGACATGATCAAGTACATAATAACTCTTTTTCAAAACTTGATGGCATGACACGAGAGTTTGAAACCTTGAGTACATAGTGTCAATATCTCTATCTTCCTTCATTTTTAAGAGATCATACCGATGTATCAATTGGTTAGTTTTAGCTTCCTTAACCTATTGGTTCCCTTCATAGGTAGAGCATAGAGATTCAAAGATAGAGTTGCTAGTAGATCTGATTGTGACGTGCAAATAGGCATTACAAAGAAAATGAATAGAGACACAACTTTAACTTTCCACTCCAAGTTCATCTATGAAGCATTGAAATCAATTATGATTTTGGGCCACTTAATATCATTTAATTGGACTAATTACCTAAGCCCAAATTGTAACACCCTGATTTCTCATTTGTTTAATTTAATAAAATTAAAAATACGCTTTCTAATATTTATTATGGTGATGGGGCATTTTACTTAAAGTAATAGGCCATTGCTGTGAAATTGTGAAGTTTTAGTAGAATTATTATAATTTTATTTGATTAAAAATAGGAAAGTGAATAAAATAAAAGATATTAAGGGCAGGAGGTGAGAAATAAGATAATGAAATAATTGGAGGAGTAAGGAGTGAATTGTGATAAGTAAAGGGGAGGAAAATAGTAATAATAAAAGATAACCTTGATTTCTTAGTATAAAAAGAAAAATAAAAGACATAGAAGTTAGTATGTGAAACCTAGGAGAAAATAAGAGTGGAAGAGTCATGAGCAAAACCTAAGGACTCAAGCAAAAGCTTCAACTACTGTGAATTCGAGGTAGGGGAGGGATTATTCATCCTTGGGTGTAATTTTATAAAGGGGAAAAGAGGGTTCTTAAACCCTCGCTATTGTTGTGTCAATTCATCCCAAATATTGATGTTCTCATGAACCTTTTAAACGTTGTGCAATTTATTTCTAGGATTTTATGGAGTGAATTTGATTATAATTGGTGTTTGGTGATATATGTTGGTGTGCATAGGTGGTGAGTGAAAATTGGATTGGTGAGATATTTGTTTAAGTGTTTAATGGTGAATTAATCCTATAAAAAGTCATTGTTAGTGGATAATCTTTGTGAAATTGGTATATTATATGTTAGTATAAGCTTAGGGTAATGTTTATGGGCGATTTGGTGTGTTGAGGTTTAGAATCGGAGCTTTGGAAGGCTCCAATGGTGGAAATTGTAGAAAAATCTGCATTTCTACACAGGTTACAGAAAAATATATGGTCGTGCTTGTGAAACGCATGAGTCATGCTTATTTCTCTACCCTTTACTTGGATTTATTTTTACCTTGTTTTAACTCGTCTTAAAATAAAATTAAATGTAAAATTGTATTAATACTTGTATATAAACTCTCTGGTTGTTATTATAAGTAAAATATCATTTTTTAGATTCATTAAATAACTGGTGTATTTCATCAATACTATAGATAAAATACATCAATTATTCAATGAATCTACAAATTCAATATATTGTTGTATATATACAGTCTCAGTCAAATTAATTTTGTTTTCCCTAATTTATATATATTGACTATTTATATAACTTTCATTAGGTGTCAACTACTACCATCCCCTCTTTTCCATGGCTGCCAATCCAAATTCAAAAACAGAGAGACTTTGGTGGAAAAGGTAATATATATATATATATATATTAGGTTTTTTCCTTTTCTTGTTTCCATTTTATCTTTTGCCATTTAATAAATCATATGTTAATATATCATTGTTTTCTCTATAGATGTTGTACATGTTCTATGCATATCCTTTTGGTCAATCATAGTATACATATCTATAAAAACTTGTTTTTATTCTTTTTTTTCCGAATTTATTATATCAAACTTTAAAATATATTGTATATTTCAATAGAGATTTTTAATACAGTACATATCAAAATTTTAATGGTGGGATATCTAATTAGGGATGATACACATGCATAGTAGTGTATATTATGTCTATGAAATACATACAACACTACTGTAAATGATGAAATTATCACATAAAATTACACATTGAAATAAGACAATTTCTCTATAATCCCCTCGTATTTCCATACCTTTATCTTTTTGAATATCTTCATTTTAATTTCTCTAATTTTTTTTAGTTCTTTCAAGATCTAAGTGAAATGTGTATTTTTCAATAGTGTGCTTTGATTTTGAAAGTGTTAATGTTCCTTGATATGAATTATAAAAATAAAGAATCTAGTTTGATCATCTCGCACCTTAATTACTAGTTTGTTTTATTTTTTGTATCGAGTACACTTTTCTATTCTCCTTTAAAAAAGTTTTCTTTATTACTATAAATACTTTAACAATAACGAATGAATATCTATATAAATTAAATCAAATCTAGCATATTAAATTTTCTATTTAATAGAATAAATTACATTCATATTTTGTACATCCGTTGTATTACTTTTTTTTTGGGTGAGAAATATGTGTAGTTAGTTTAATTATACTTTTATTATGCATGTTAATTGATCAGGAAGATGATGTGATGTATGATGCTAAACCAATATCATACATATTTCTATATGACAACAATGTGATAATACTAATTTTGATGGCGGTAATGATAAAAATGATAGTCCTAAAAATAATGATGATACTACCATCATCATTGCTCCACCAAATGAGGTAATTTGGACATTATTTCATATTTTGATATCCCTTTGGTGGAATATTTTTTCACTTCATTGTTTTAAATTTTATTAATAACTTTTTACCCATATATGGATTTAGATTTCAAGTCCACCTACTACATCAAGAAGAAAACCAAAGAACCAAAGGGCTTTGCACTGAATTGATGAACAACTGGGAAGTTAAAGAGAAACCAAGAAGCAACGAGTACAGGACTGATAAGGTATGTTCTCAATTTAAAATGATTATTTTAGATTAAAAATCATGTAATTTTGGATACCACGAGAAATGACTAATCATGAGTTTGTTTTTCCTCAAAAAATATAAGCATGCATATAAGAAAAATGATAAATTACGGCAGAGGTCCTTTAAATTATTTAATTGTAACAAATTGGCCCTTTAATTTTTTTTCCCATACCACTTAGGTCATTTATGTTAATTAATTGTAATAAGTTGATTCTTTAAGTTTTTTTTTTTTCTGTATCACCATCTTGAGACTCAGAATCACTCTTTGTGATTCTATTCCATTCTTCTCAATACAAATAACTTTCCCAAAATTAATGTAAATAATTGGCTCTATTTATAAGATATCATATAAGTTTACAAGATAATTCAAAATAAATTTAAGTTGTATTGCAATGTTATGATAATTATCTTACAACATTTTGGTGACCAATTTCACTTTTTTTGTCTCTAATTTCCATTTGTCATCTCAATTTTTTCTATAGTATCTTACGAATTCTAATGATTTTGTAGATAAACATGAAAATTGAAGAAGTGTCATATATTTCAGTGTGAAATCACATAACAGTGAATGGTTGGACTAATATTCCATGATTAAAACAAAACTGGAATAAGATCTTAAAACCTTTCATTTTTGAAGAAAAACGTCATCCAAGGATGGTTCTTCTACCAGTTCCCAAAATCATAGTTAAATTGAAATGATTTGTTCAATCATATCAATAATGGTGTGACTAATTGGAACTTTGGATCTATGAGCAGCTCCAAGTTCAAGGTGTGCACCAAGTCTTCAAATGTCAGTGATCAAAGAAATTCAAGCATTAAACGTTTGCAAACTCCACGCACCTATACTTGAATATTTGATAAAACTTGCATATCAAATAAGAGATGAGTATCGAGGTGAAAAATAATTTCAATTTGTGATCACAATTTATGTTTTAGATCTATAAGAAGCTCTAAGGTCAAGGTGTGAACCAAGTGTTCTAATGTCGGTGATCAAAGAATTTCAAGCATTGAATGTTTGCAAACTATACGCACCTACACATGAATATTTGAAAGCACTCGCATGTAAAAAAAGTGTCGGAGTGTTAGATAATAAAGTATTGGGCTTAAACTACTAGGTCTTTATATTACTTAGATAGTAGTCCATTAGGTTTTGGTATATTCTCTTGTAACATTTTGTAATGTTAAAATATTGGTATTTTCTGAAACCCTAGCCGTTTTATGTTATTCTATCTTCTCTATTGCAACCCAATATTGTTAACTTGGCATCAAGAGCATGGTTCAATCCTCCATGAACTATTTTTCACCTCTCCTTAGCTAGAGTTTGCCTCTTCTCCTCTCTTCTTTTCTCCGTTAAGAAAAAGTGTTTATTATGATTTTCTATTTCTCTATTTATACCAGGAAACTAGGTTAATTATTATTATTATTATTATTATTATTATTATTTTCTTCCTCCCCTCTACCTAACATAATTTACTCCCTCCTCCCCCACTTATTTTATTACTTCTATTTCACATCTCCCACCTCTATTACTTTATTTAATTCCTCTCATCATCATTTAATCCATGTAACATAATAATAATCACCAAAACTCTATTTCCTCGACAATAACATAATACTCAGGCAAAATGCATTATCAACATAATAATAATTAAGACTCAACCTATTTAACCTTATTAAATTAATTAAATATCAATTCGGGGTGTTACAACTCTCCTTGACCTAAAGAATTTTACCCCTCCAAAATTACTTGAAGAAAATAATTCTGGATAAGATTACCTCATCCAACTCTCGAGCCTCCATGTTATGTTTCCTCCAGCAGGTCCTCCCCATGTCACCTTCACTAAAGCAATCTCTTTACCCATCAAATTTTTTCCTCTCGGTCTTTAATTCTCAAAGGTAAGGCCTCAACGGTCAAGTTATCCCTTACTTGCACTTCACCCATTTGGATTATGTTAGATGGATCAGGGACATACTTCCGAAGTTGAGACACATATAACACACTATGAAGATTCGAAAGTGACAATGGTAGAGAGACTTGGAAAGCTACCTCTCCAACTCTCTTTATAATTTGGTAACGGCCAATAAAACATGGTGTAAGTTTATTAGACTTTAAAGCACCACCAACGTCCGTCACCAGAGTGATTCTCCAAAACACATGATCCCCTTCTTGGAATTCCAATGACTTCCTCTGCTTAACATGATAATTCTTCTGACTGCTTTGCGATGCCTTCACCCTTTCTTGAATCATCTTATCTTCCTTAGTAGTCTGCTGAACAATCTTTGGTCCAAGCACCGCACTCTCACCAGATTCATACCAACACAAAGGCGTTCGTCATCTCATACCATATAATGCTTCGAAAGGGGGCATCCCAATACTAGAGTGAAAACTGTTGTTATAAGTAAATTCAATCAACGACAAGCAAGTACCCCAACTCCCTCCTTGCTCCAGCACACATGCCCTAATCAAGTTTTCTAATGACTGAATGATCCTTTCAGTCTGACCGTCATTCTGAGGGTGATAAAAAGAAATCAACCTCAATTTGTTTCCCAACGCCCCTTGCAAACTCTCCCAAACTCTTGATGTGAACATATGGTATCTATCTCGTCAATGTAAATCTCAGCCAACTTTTGCAATGGGTAATTTATCCTTTTAGGTATAGAATGGGACGACTTAATCAACCAAAGTAGTTGAAGATTGGGACAATGTTGGTGATTTCCAAAATAATGGAATCACTTTAGAACTAAAAGTTGTAACTCTTCACGAAGAGTTGTAACTCTTTATGAGTACCATTCATATACATTGGGACATTTGGGAAAGGCGTGCTTAATGAACCTTAACATTGATTCAAGTGTATATGATCATAACCTTTGGCAAAATGGTACTTAATGAACCATATCATTGATTCAAGTGTATATGATCATAACCTTTGGCAAAAGAGTGCTTAATGAACCATATCATTGATTCAAGTCAAATGAGTGTTTTCTCTCATGTGAAGGGTCATATAATGCACTATAAATGCTTTGCATTTGGGCATTAATTTGGACACACACAAAAACAACAGAAAGATGAATTTTGTTACATTAACAATATAATTCTTCCTCATTCTCTTACACTAAATCATCCATCAATTCTTTAATGCATGAGTGAATTGTTGGAACCATAAATCAGTAAAATATTGTTAGAAGATACGTTTGGCGTAGTTGTGCAATACACATCAAGAAACTCGTAGTATCCTGAAGAGGATTCGCTGGTTATTCGTATTGCATCCAATATACAATTATTGGTGGGGGAGAATCAAACCTAAAGGTTAGTGTGGCAATCCCTTGTGCTTTGAGTTTTACATGCAGAACCATTAAACTTTTCAGGTTTCAAGTGCAGCAGTCTCTTCTCAACAATCAAGTTATATAACAGACAATGGATAAGAAACTCCTTCGACGAATTTTTTATCTTGCGTTGCACGAATTCACGAAACTAGTAAGAACAGTTGAAAGGAAAGGCTAGCAAGTTATTCTGAGAGTAAGGGCCTTTGATCATAGGGAGGTTTACATACCATCGAAGTTCTGCAGTGGTCTATCTCTGTAACTGGGGTTTATCTCTAATTCTTTCAAGTGAAGTTACCAATTCTTATCAAGTTTAATGTAGATCAGTATCATGGGCAACCTTGGAATTGAGAAAGGATGCTCTCAATTCTATGGCGGTGGTTTTTATGTAAATGGAGAAACTAGAATGTGACACGATCGTCTTTTGAAATCTTGGGAGGACTTGCAATCTTGGGAAGCTAGCACAATAGCTTCTGGAAGAAAAAGTTCGATTTGGTTAAAAAACACAAAACCGGTACATAAAACCTTTATACTGGTTCGATGTGGTTCTGGATGAACCATTAAAGTTCAGCTCAGTTCAACCGAACTGTTTTATCGGTTCATTTAAGTTTTCCTTCATGAACTGAACCGTGAACAATCTAGTCCTCATACTAGTACTACACACGAGAGGGAGAAAGGAAGTATGTTAGACACATTGTTTCTGGTCCAGTTTTCTGAAATTGGAAGAATCATCTGAACTTTTGTTGGCTACTGTAATCACTTTGTCTTCCTTTCTGTTTCTATTTTCTACCAGAATTGCATAGGGCCAATGTATTGTTCTGTTATTTTTTTAACCAAACTTTGACCTTGAAGGAAGTGTGAATGTTTAGGGGGAAAGCATTAATAGGTAACCCCGTTGGTTAGTTTGTTAATTACTGACTGGGGACTTGGATGATCAGTCCCTGTTTGGATAAACTGTTTAGTGAAAGTGCATAATGTATAGGTGTTTATGCATAAACTATTTCTATAATAAAGGTAAAGTCGATTTTTTTTCATATAAGTTGTTAGCTGTGTTCATAAGATATCCTAAAGAGTCTGTATATATGTCATTGACTGTTTTCATAAACTCCCTCAAACAGTCTCACAAGTGCTTATACCAATAAATAAGCTTTAATAAGTCAATCCATATAGACTCTTAGAGAAATAAGACATTGTCTATAACTAAGACGGATTGAGAGTTACGTAGCATCGATACTTCAAATTGAAGGTATGTCTGATGTTCGATACATCTATGTCTGATCTCAACGAATGTGATTACATAACCCACTTGAGTTGGTCCGGAGGTATTGGTTTGGGACTTGGGAGTGTGCTCCTCCTCAAGGTTTTAGGCTCGATTCTCCCTGGTGTCAATTTCGGTGGGCTAATTTAGCTTCTTCAAAACAAAAAAAAATAATGAATGTGATTACATTCAATCATTTATATTTCCTTAAAATGTTATTGGTATCCACGTCTGATGTTCAATACATGTAGATGTCCGACACCGACATATGAAATTACATTCAATAATTCTATTTTCTCAAATCATTACTGGCATCTATGTGTCAGTATTGTGTCTGCGCTTCAAAGATTTATAGCGAAATCTAGCTAGTAAATTGAGGTCTTTGAGCATAGTGTTCTGTGCACAACTTCAAAGTTCTCCAGTCTTCTATCTTTGTAATTAGGGTTTATGTCTAATCTTTTTCAAATAAAGGTAATCAATTCTATCATAAGCCAGCAAAAAAATAAAATGTCCATCTTATATTTATGAATTGCCAGTTTAGTTTTTGGTTTTTAGTAGAGACAATTAGGCAATGAATTTGATTAATTAATCTAATTAGGCACACCTAATTGGATAAGTATTGGATGTTTTGTTGTCATTTTATTTTATACTTTATTAATCGTTGCACACTTTTGGAATTTCATACCTGTGTAGTTTGACAAATTTTGATTATTTGTAGCTTGTCCCACAGACAAAGACAAATAAGAATCTACCTTTTAGAAGTGTGGATGATATATTTATATAGATGAAAGTAACTTCTGCATTATTCATACCTTTTTATGACCCTTGAAAACATGCACCCTTTTTTTTCCACTCATGTATCTTCTTTTGTGGGGTTCTGTTTGGTTTTTAATTCTAGTTTGGTTATAAAACTATTGTGTAAGAACCTTCCTAATCCTATCTGTACATGTGTTGTATATTAAGTGCCTCCTTGGATTGAGAGTTTGCTAGATTATTTGTTAATATATATCGAGGATTACTTAACATGAACAGAAGGTAAGCGGACAACAAGCTGTGCTGCTAGGTCTTTTTGGATGGAAAAATCAATCATCGTAAACACAACATTAATATATCCAGGAGACATGACTCATGAAGCATAAATACATGCAAGAACACCGGACACGACATGGACTACACTAACACTGCTAATAATTTGAGAAAATCATATAATTTAGTGTGATTATATGTGTCGGTGTCGCACACAACACGTGTCTGACACCGGGACACGCCTAATCCGAGGAGTGTCCATGCTTCATAGGACATGACTTTGCTATGCATGATTCTTTAAACTCTATGTCGATAATCAACAACCTCTCTGGTGCTAGGAATGGCCCGTGACATGTTTATTTGTTTTAGCTTATAGTTAAAAGAAAATTGTTTGACTTTTATCTTTCCTTATGGAAATAGCTTATATAGAAACACTTATAATAAGTGTTTAATTATGTTGTTTTTCCAAACAAGGTCTAAGTCACCATAAGAATGTTTGAAATTTCTTTTTTTAGTTTATGCTTTGCTTTTGCCTTTGCCTTATATTTATACTTTCATCTACTTCCAAATTATATCTTAGCTAGCTGTTAGAAGTAACTTCTGTCAATCTATCTACTTTCTCTTTTCTCTTCTGTTGGTGTTGAGCTTCTTGTTTTATTAAATTTTGTTTTGAAGTCTTTATGACAATAATGGACTCAATGATTGAAAAGTCTTCAATGGTTTTTGTCAATAATGAGAATAATGATTGAGAAGCTTGTAATGGTGTTTGGCTGAAATAGGTGTGGGCACAGATTCATGATAAACTATTTTTAGAAAATAATATCTTACCACAAAATCTCAAGAGGGTTTAAATATCTCTTTCCAATTCAAAAAAACATTAAATTATTGAAAATTTAAATAATTGTTACACTTGTTGAGAACCACTTCTTTGTAAACAAAAATTTAGAATATGGATCATATTCATATACACTTAAGATATTCTTTCATGTTACTCAGTAATTATCTTTCCATACTTTGTTTGCTGTTAACGATATGCAAGAATCTATTCAAATCTTAACCCACTCTTCAAGTGGTGACTAACAAATTGAGTTTATAAAAAAGTTTTATGACAAATTATTTTTTATAGTTGCATACTAGGTTTTTAAGTGATGAGAATGTGTGTATGGAATATTCCTTAGTCAGATTTTCCTAGTTTGTTCCTTTGAAAAAAAATCCTTTGAAGAGATCTCTTGATGTTAAATAACTCTTTTTTTTTAACTCGGTATCCGATCAAAACACCGACTAATCTAAGGGGTCCAATTTCACCATCCCCTTAGGCTTTGTTTGGGAGTTTGGAGGGAAGGGGAACAAAAGGCTTTGAGGGGTGGAAAATATGAGAGAAAATTGAGAAATCTTTAAAAAAAAATTTAATGAGTGGTTTTTTTAGAGAAAATTGATAAATTAATGCATTTGATTACTATATTTTTAATTTTTAAAATATTATACAACATAAATTAAATTTGAAAAATTCTTATAAACTCTCCAAAACCCTCCTCCAATACAATCTTTTAGTTTCCAAAATGAGGAGGGTTTTTTGTTATGAAGAAAAGTTAACCCCCCAAAACCCTCCCCTCCCATTTTCTTCTATTTCTTCCACTTGCTCATTCATTTTTTCCCAAACCTTCCCCTCCAAACCCCCAAACAAAGCCTTAAGGAGCCCATTTAAAGCCAGAACATAGAATTGCATTTACTTAGCCCACCAAAATTGACACAAAGAGGATCGAACCTTAAACTTTGAGAAAAACACACTTCAAAGTCTTAAATTGTTAAATAGAATGGCGGCGCCACGCCATTTTATGGCCGATATGGTGGCTTAAAATAGTAGATTTTTGGCTTTCTGCCATGGTTTGCAATCCACAATCGATGACACTGGAGTGAACTTACCCTTGTTATTTCGTAGGTTTCAAATAAGATTTTCTTTGATAATATGATATCCATGAGTTTCATAAAATTAAGTGTTTATGGATCACAATAAAACCTAACAAAATTTAGTGTCTGCATAATTTCTTTCTATTATATGTAAAACCTCATGCATATAAAAACATGTTGGCTCACACTCAACCCTAAATCCTAATGATATAAAAATTTCTATTTAAATTCCCTTTTATTAGTGTTAGAAGTTGGAAAGCACCGACATATATATGGACACTAGAATGACACAAACATGTTGACTCCAGTAAATTTGAAAAAATAAAATTATTAAATAATGTCGCATTGATGTCAAACACCGATAGATGTTGGATATTGAACACATTTTTAATTTAAAGCGTGGATGATACATAATTTACAAATCAAACAGGATTACAAGTTCAAGTTCTAAATATTTGTACTGCTTATTAGCAGATTATGATGACTTGTCTTGTCATGATTCAGTTAATAATGAGAACAAAAACCAAAGCTACTTCTTTGGTAAAACGTGGACAAAAGAGAAACACTCTTTTCTATCTTTGTATTTTACACAAAATATAAAAAAAAGGACTCACTTTCTATTGTTTTTATATGAATGTGTGTGACCATTTAATTTATGATTTCATTGATTCCTTTTAGGTCATGTGTACCCTCATGTTTTTATGTCACTTATACAGCCTAAAACTTGCTATTGCTTTGCTGTTTACATTTGTGTCCCATATTTACAAAGTTGTCACTGCAACAACAATGCTTTTATTGCTTCTAGTTGTCATTTGTGTGAAACCTTACCTTCTTTCCAGCAAAGCATACCCCATTCGTGCTTCATAGCTATTTTGGCAGCAAACACGTGCATCCACAAAATCATTATTACCATGTTCTTCAAACAAAAATCACTTTCTTTCTTGTGCTATACTATCTAGAATCTTTTTGGCTTTGGCCACTTTTCTTTTGTCATGTTTCTTGTTTTTTATGTAAACCAATTTTTGTATATTTAGTGTATGTTCGGTTTCATGGTAAGAAAAGTTGATTTTAGTTGAAAGTAACGTGAATGCAAAGTGGTAAAATAACGGTGAAACTATGATTTTGTTGAAGCTTTAACATGTAACTTTTGTCAAAATCATGGTAATTCATTGTGATTCGATCAATCTCAATCTCACTGCAAATTCAATCATGACAAATTATAGAAGTAGATAATGATTGAACTCAACATTGTTTGTTATTACAGCAGTTAACTTTTTCTTAATTTACTTTTAGACTTCTAGATATTCTAATTTTGGAATTTCATATGATTTGCAGCATGTTTTTACTATGATGTTTTTGTTTTACCTTAATTTAGTGGTTCTACCTATGATTGTGCCTAATGGATCACCTGACATTCTCTTCGGAGCTGTCATGATTTTCTATTTTTAGACTTTGGTTAAAAAGATAATATAATTTTGAGTTTACATGATAAAAGATTCAACAAAGCCGTCTGATACAGACATAGACACGTAGACATTGCTAATGTCTAAAATATAAGACACTGACACATGTCGGACCGACAAGCCCAAAATCAATGAATGTCTAGCTTTATGTGATTTTACCTTCTTCTCTATGACCCCTCCCTCAAGAAAACCATCTATTGATTTGCTTAGAAACTTGTTTCATCTGATTTGAATATTGGTAGATACTGTTTGAATTTAAGCACCCTTAACTGCGAGAAGTTCTGATAGGATCACAATAAAAAAATGATCACAACATTCAATAGAGAGTTGAATGTGAAAGATGAATATCTAAGACTTATGATTCTAATATTTGAAAAAATGTTTGGAGAAATTTCTTTTGGGTAGAGGTATGAGTACAAATCAACAAATTCAAATTTTGAAGATGCAAGGTTACAAAAATCCCAAGCATCATATACAATAGAATGAATGAACATATTCCATCATTTTTTACTTCTACTATCAACACGTTTCTTCTCTTGTTTGTTTCCATTCTTCTTAGAACAACTCTTGCTTCCATGATCTTGTTTATCTTTCTTCGACCCCGACTTTCCTTGTCCACGACCATAATTTGTTTGATGTTGATAATTCATCGGACCGGACGAAGCATCCGAAGCCATCGAATCATCACTTTCTTCTTCATCAACTTTCTTCTTTCTTCTGTTTTTCTCACCATAGATTTCATGACGATGATATCCATCGTTTTCATTACTGCATCTAGCATCATCTTCTTGCATAGGAGAATCAATATACATAGTCCAACCAGATTCACTACTGCTACATCCTTCTGCTGCACCCCAGATTTGTTTAAAAGAATCCATCTTTTTTTTTTTTTTTTGATGCAAGGGAAGAAAAGAATGAGAGAAAAACTATATAGATGATGAATTAAAAAAACTATATATTGAACTTACATTAGTATAGCTAGCTAGCTAGATATCACACTCTTTTATCTTGTTGAGCTGCAAAAACATAATTTGGTTAAAGAACCAAAAGGTAGTGAAATGGTAGTTGCATTATGTGCAAAAAGGCTTAAATTTGATGTAAGAACTAGGAAGGTTCCTTATATTATAAAACTCTTGATTAAAATAATTTGTAAGAACCAATTAAACAAAAGGAATGTTGGGGCTACCATCTTGAGTCATAAGATGTATCAATAAATAATATTTTTTTAACCTATGCCGTTGTCATTGAAATTGAAATCTGACTTTTATTGCATAATACAGATGTCCCAATTAACATAAGGTGCACAACTGGAAAGAATGTAATAATATCTTTGGTCCTTGAATATGTTTTTTTTCAAGTTCCTTTTTCACTTTGTATGTATCTGTCAGTTCCATAATTTTGTTTTGTCTTGCTTGTAGAAAGCACAAATTCATATTCCATAAGGTTGAGATTTACACACATTCACGCAATTAGTACATCAGTGATTATTGAATCGAAATCAAACGGTCCAAATTTTTAAGTTCAATATTTTATATTTGAGAAATGATTGTTGGCACGACACCATTTATCTATGACAATCTGATTAATACTTTACAGCCCTTGGATCTAATACATAGCACGTTTTTGCATGTAGTGCTGCTTCATGCGTTTATGAGTCGTGCCATATAACACTTCTCTCCCATATGTATTATATGTTAACAGTTAAATGCTTTTGCGTGTTGTGTTGCTTTGTGCGTTTATGAATCGTTCCATATAACACTTCTCTTTATACTTTCTTTAAAAAAAAAAATCATAATCTACATTGAAATTTGGACCGTTCAATTTCAACCCAATGATCACCGACGCACTGGCTCGTGTGTGATCGTGTGCAAATCGTAACCACAGGAAATCTGAACTATCTGTATGGATTTTTTTTTACTAGTATTAAGAACTAACGTTATCACATTAGACATATGTTAAATTTTTTTTTATTTTTGAAGGAATTGGACATAGACATATGTTAATATTTTTTTTTTTTTAAGGAATTGGACATATGTCAACGTTGTGTATAAACTGTTAAGTAAATTGATGATGATGAGAAGGTGCATTATCAAATTTAAATTCATTGTATGTTTTTTGAGTAAAGCTGGCTAATCTTTTTCAATAAGTATTTATTGGTCTTCAAAGTGCGCATTCAACTTTTAAAATAAGTGATTCTTATTTATTTTAATAATAATCACTTATCCTTTCTTCAAAAAAAAAAAAAAATTTAAAATAAGTGATGGTAGGTTGTTGTTGGTGAGGTTTGTTGGCTAAACTTTGTTTAGGTGGGATGTGATCATGCTAACCACAATGTTAGCCCATTGTAGAAACCTTACTAATAGCATGTTTAGGCTAACATTTATTAATGTTTCATAATTGTGATTTTATATAGAATTGATTTTGCCTAATAGAAACTAAACACATGCTTGTATCCCAAAAATAAAGGAAAAAAAGAAACTAAACACATGTATGTGTAGTGAAACCACATTCGACATAAGGTAGAATAATCTACCATGAAAAGTTCGACTTTTGGACCGTTGGATAGTATAATTTCGAGGCATCATTTTATTTTCAAATCTTGATATTCGCACAAATACTTAAATAATTATAAATTGGGTCACATTTATAAATTCATTTGTTTTGCACTTGCATGTAGTGGTATGTTAATACCAACAATGTATTGATCCAAGTGGTAAGAAAATTAGATCCGTAAAATAAGTGATTATGGATTCGATTTTTGACTTTTAATATAAAGAAAATTTGGTTTGGAAAGGGGAACCACCTTAAGTGCCCAACAAATTTTTCGCAAGATTAGTCACTGCTACATTATAGTAAAAACCGTATCTATGACGTTGTAACAAAATGAAAACTGGTGTTATAGTAGTGAAGTACGGTATAGCACAAAACTTATCAACGTATGCAAGAATTGTACACTGAAAGAGAGCAATGGAGTTGAAAGACTTCTTATTACTAATTGCAAATGAATGGTGTTTGAGCTTTATTGCTCTCTTTCTCCGTACAATTGAGCCAATTTAAAAATCATTGGAACACCTTTCAAGTCTTGGGTTTTTAGGATGATGTGATAAGAGTCTCAAAGTGAATGAGATTTGATCCGAGAGAAATGTTAATACTCTCTTTCTAACACCCTCTCTACCACTCTTTCTCTTATTAGAAAGATATCAATGTAGGTCTCACACGTTGAAGATAGGTCTCACATTAAGTGGTGAGAGCCACATAAATTTCACCCAATAAAATAGCGAGTGTTAGATAGAGAGCTCTCCTAGAACCCATCTTGATTTAAACATATATTTAAAAGTGGAGCAGCTAAATCCCATAAAAAAAATTAAGAAAACTTTGTAGCATGAAAATAACACGGCACACTAACCAGTCAAAGAAAAGACAATAAAGAGTGACTAAAGAACTTGCGAGAACAAAATATTCATAAATTATTTGGAGTGGACCATAACAATGAGTAACCGGTGAAAGTGCTCGTACAAGGTGATCTCTGATACATTGGAAGTGGTTCTTTGGTGCGGTGGACGAAACTCTTCAGTCATGGAAAGGAACCTGGAAACAGATTAGCACTCCAATGCTCAAGTCGATGAGAAAAATGAGGAAGGAAATTGTGTGATAAGCAGTGAAATTGGCATTATACCTTAAGTGTTGTGTGGGCACAATTGTAATTAACTTAGTGAAAACCGACGAAATATGTGAGAAGTCATTAGAGATCATATGGACGGTCTAGATTGGACGAGATGCGCTCATGTGCGGTGAAGCACATAGCAAGTCCTATACGTTGCCTTGAACTACGGGGGTATGGGTTAATTGGTCGTCATGTATTGGACGGGCAATGTAAGTTGAGACCCACTCCTAAACGATTGCCCCCCAACTAGGGGTTGGAATGAGCCGGGCCAGGCCAGGCTTTGCTTAAATAGGCTATGCCTAGTTGAAAAAACTAAGGCCTAAGCCTTTACCTTTTACATGTCAAAGGCTTTATTTTAAGCCTGACCTGACCTTTTTAAAAGTTTGATTTGGCCTATTAGCCTGTTTAAAAGCCTAGTTTGTGTTACAATTTTCAAACAGAGAATGTCATCAATTTTTTTTCTTTCAATTTGTGCAACATACTTAATATAGAGATAAACATTAATTAGAAACAAATTAAACTAATAAAACACAATTGTAAAATATATAGATGGATAGAAGCTCAAGAATAATCATGTCTAATAACAACAAGGATTTCAAACTTAATCTAATAACCATACTTGACCTTAGGCATATCAGTAGAAAGCTTTAACAGTTCACACAAATCAAATAATCATATGAGTCTTAAATGATAACTTAACAAGCTTCCAAACAGTACGAAACATCAAAAGTTGTGTTGTATCCCAAATACAAAATAAAATAAAATAAAAACTGAAATAATAATAATAATTGTGGTATGAGAATTTGAATGATCAATAATTCTTTTTGACATATATAAATATAAATAATAAATGTGGAAAAATGTAATACAATCATATACGAGCCGGCCGGATAGGCTTGATAGACTTTTTTATAACCCTACTCCGACCTAATTAAATTAATAGGCTTTTTAAAAAGCTCAAGCTTGACTCATTTATAAAACGAGATAGGCCGAGCCGGGCTTTTAGTAGACCGAGCCATAGACCCCTGACGGACGGCCTGACTTATTCCCACCCCTATGCTCAACCCTTATTATCTTTAAGAGCTTATGGAAGATAAAAGCTTGATGATGGCATGTGAATTCGAGCAGAGAATAGTTAAGAAAAGTGAATCTGCATGTTTCTAGAGATGCTAACATGTCTAGATATAAAAATTTCTCTAAATCCATATAAACTAGAATATAACCTTTAAAATCTGACTTCTAACCTAAAAAAAATACAATTTATTGTTCTAGAATCAAGAGAATGAAGAGTTTATGCATAACATAAGGCAGGGCCGGTCCTAGAGTTTTACAGGCCTTAAGCATAATATGAGAAAAGGGCCTCTTACATAGTACATCATTTTTTTTTAGCTCACTGTTGTGATTTTATCAGGTCTTCTTTTCGTTTTTCCCCCGCTTTTTACTACCAAAAAACAAAAAAAGATGAGTGGGCCACATGATCCTAAATTCGTCTCACATGATTTAGCATAACGACATAATTTAATTTTTTGGAACATTTGAAAGTAAACATTAAGATTAATTTCTCTAATAGGCTTATTTTCAACTAAAATATAATTTGTTTTGTTATAAAATTCCCAATTTCTTGGATAATAACTATGACCAATATATTTAATATTAGCGAGGCACATTATTAGAAACAAAGGGCCCAAAAAAATATCACAAATTTATTCGATAATAATTTTTTTGGCACATTATTAAGAAAAACTAAAAAATTTATAGGGATGGTGTATATAGAAATCTTTGTATATAAGGGGGTATATATAGAAAGTTGAGACAAAAGGGTCATAAACATTAACAGGCTTCAGCACAGTCTTTCAACATGTTTGGGCCTTTCAGTAAACTTTGCTATACACACCCCTCAGAAACCAAATATTTCTATATACACCCCCTTTTGTGAAAAGAAATTTAGGGCCCCCTACCGGCAAGAGCCCTAGACCGTCGCACCCCCAGCCTATTCCTAGGGCCGGCCCTGACATAAGGAGCCAAACACTTTGAAAAGATTAATATTAGGAATAGAATCATATAAATGTTGAAAAGATGATTTATGATTAAGCAGTGGAGTATAAGCTCTATTAATGAGAAACACAACATGAAGAACAACGTAGGACCAAAAGGACTTGGGAAGTTTAGTTTGACAAATAAGGGCTCTATCAACATTTAAAATAAGCAAGTGTTTTCTCTCAACCATACCATTTTTGTTAAGGGGTCTCAACACAAGATCTTTGATGAATAATCCCTCTAGAAGCATAAAAGTCAGAGTAAAAACTAAGGACCATTATCAAATCTAACAGTTTTAGGGGTGATACCGTGTTGAGTTTCAATCAGTTGAATAAATTTTTTTGACATGGTTAGAAACTTTATATTTAGTTTTCAGCAAAATGGTCTGCACAAACCTACTAAAATCATACACAAAAGTAAAGAAAATTTATGATTATGCACAAATAGAATAACAAGTGTCTCCAAATATGAAAATGCAAAAGCTCAGAATTAGAGGCAGAATAAGATTGTCTAGAAGAAAAAGGTAGCTTCTATGTTTAGCAAAATGACATATGTCACATGTAGATTTATTATCATAAGAAATAGAAGGGTACATAGTATGCTTCTGAGACAATATTTTCTTAGAGAAGTGTCCCAATCTGAAATGCCACCAGGAAGAAACTTGAATTACATTGAATGGAGAAATAGTAGTTGAATTGCAAGATTTTGGTACAATTTTATTGGATTAACTAAAATAAAGATTATCATGAGTTAAACTATCAGAAACATAAGCATTCACCACTAGTCTGTATAATCCATTCAAATGTTCACCCAAACACCACCAGTTTGTATAAGACATTTAAATGTTCACCCGAACCAATATTCTCCTGGATTTCAAATCTTGCATAACACGAATATTAATGGAAAATTGGATAAAGAAAGATAATGAATTGCACAATTTAGACACTGAAATTAGATTGAGTTTGAAATATGGGGAATATAAAACATTTGTGAGAAATAAATTGCGGGAAAAATTAACATTACTAGCATGGTTGACTAAAACATAAGAAGAATTTGAGATATTAACATTTATGTGTTTAATCTTGTAAAAAGAAGTAAGACCAATTAAAGATGAACAAATGTGATCATTAGATCCTGAATCTATTAGCCAATAATCATAAGAATCATGAATAAAACAAGAAATAACTCTGTGTATACCTCTCTGAGAAGCATCAATAGGTGAATGACCTAAAGAAGAGGAGGTTCTTATATGATTATAGACATGTCTAGTAGGAGATGATGCCAAAGATAGTAAATTTTCTTGTTGAAGCAATGAGACAAGATGATCATACTTCTCTTGAGTCAAACTGAAACTAGGACATGTTATTACTACATCAAAGTTAACAATAGTTTATTAGCTTTATAAACTTCATTGTTACCAATTGTTGTGAATTCGTTGAAAAAATCACACCAATAAATACTTGATGTGTGGAGCAAGAATAATCAAGCAACCAAAACAAGTGGGAAACAGTTATAATCACAAACAAAAGTAGAAAACAGCAGGAGAAAGAAAGAAGAGAACACACGAAATTTGTTTACCCAGTTCGGTCTAAAACTGACCTAGTCTGAGGGAGAGAGCAGCCCTCCGTTCCACTATAATAATAAGTAACTTTACAAAAGAGATATCAATGGGTTACATGAATAAGTCTCCCGCCTAATTCTACCCAAAGTCTCAATTTCTTCCCGTAACCAAGAGACTCGATCCTAATAATGTTTCCCAAGGTGAATCAACCCCAACCCTAGTTTTTGTTACCAAGAGCAAACTCTATACAAACCCTAGTTTTCTTGTTGACTTCTAAACTCTTGTTTCAGCCCCGGTTTACATCTGATACAAAGTTTATATTTATAGAGAAATAAAACCCTCAAAATTTAGAACAAATCTGTGCTGAAAAAATATGTTTTGTTTTTATCCTTCAGTGTAAAATCGAGGCTCGATTTTTCCAGCAGCAAAACTCCCAAAACTGCACCCAATATCGAGGCTTGATTTCTCCAAATCAAGGCTCGATTTTGACAGATTCTAAAACATCAATTTTGAGTCAATTCTCAACACCAATATTAACAATTGAACTAGCTTCGTAAACATTGGGATGTCCATGTTTCTGATAAAAAAGGAAATAACGTGACCACGACGATTGCAATAGGTCCAACATCTAAAACCAATCTAGTCAGATGCACCATTAGCTGAACCTTTGCCATGATTCTGAATCTTTCTTGCATTAGAAGCATTCATTGTAATGCTAGATTCATAAAGAGAAACGGAAGCAGGAAACACTACGTTGTTGCTTTCTTCTTGAATAACTAAAGAATACACCTTGCTGAAGAAGGGAGAGGAGAATTTGAGTTTTCAACACAAAAAACTGGTCATTCAATCTAATAAAAAACTAAATGATTTTTTATCTTCGGTACTATAATTTTTTGCAAAACGGATAGATTCACAACAACATGGATGTGGACAAGTGCAATTAGGGATAGTTCTATGAGAATTCAAATTCAACCCAAAGGGATCTCATATTACTAAATGTCACGTCATTTTTCGGAGATCAAGACTATTTGATTAGCTTTTGACTCACTAATTATTTCACGATTGAACATTTAATTTTTATAAGAAAAGTGGAAAAAAGTCCAAACTACCCCATATTGAAAAATTTAGGATTCAGGGGTTAGTTACACAAAGGGAAGGTATTAGCACCCTTTATGTCTGTAGTATCCTACGGGAACCTCTTGATTTTATTTAATTAATGTGCTATTAAATTGCTTTGTTTAAAAGAAATAAAATAAAGACCTAATTTATCTACATTTTTTATTGTTTGGAAGGATGAGGGTCCTTTGCCTACGTACTCGTGAGGGATCAAAACCCCGTAGTTCGGGGTAAAAAGTGACGTTTGACTGATTGTGTGTTTTTTATTAGTTTTGAAAAAAGTTTTAAAATGAAAAGCCGAATGGCAAAATAAGCTTGTTTGTATTTTTTATGTTTAAAGAAAATGACTTAAATATGATTAAAGTAGATTGCAATTTTTGATTTATGAAAGAATAAAAATAAAAGGATCACTTGATTTTTGGAATCAAGGTTTATTATGATAATATTTGTGTTTTGTTATTTGCATGTTTTTTGTTGTTTTTAAATGATTGAACTAAAGTATAAACTAATGGAGCAGAAAAGTAAAGCGTAGGTACCTTATGGTGGTGTTGAACCACCACGAGGACCTTTAACCTAAACTACCAAGCATAAAAGGTAAACATGCACACACACACGCACACATGCACTTAAAGCTATTACATAAAAACCTATTATACATTCTAGGGTCTCCAGGAAAATAAATGATGGAAATAGATAATTTACATTTAAACCTAATTTACATTCTAAGTTCCGAGCAAAAACGAAAATAAATAAATAAATTAAAGCCTAAATACACATTCTGCTTATGTTTATGGATCTGAATCGTTGTGGTGTGTATGCACTTTGCGATTTCGGTTCGTCGTGTATGTGGTTGAGGAATGTTGAGGCCAATTTGATGAGATGGTTGTGGAATCGAGTTGTGTTGTGACTGGACCGTGAATGGATGTTGGGATTGAATGATTTTGGGTCTGTTGTGATTTGAATGTTTGGTTTATGGATTCGTAACCGTGATGTTTATTGACTGGTTTTTTTGTAGGTTTCTTGATTGAAAAAAACTGCAGGTTGTTTGGGATTGTTTGTGCGTTTCTGGCTTTTTGTGGATTTTTTTTTTGACCCCCTCTGCAGGTTTCTGTGTATCTGGGTTTTATAGTACCAGGTTGTGCTGGAGATGTGAACAAACGCGTTGCTTGAATTTGGGAAAAGAAACTGAGTTCGAGTAACTTGTTCCTGAGTTTGGGGACTGATTGAGGGGTGTGAACTAGAATTTGGATCAGGACTAATTTGCATTGTACAACTTGCATTTGGATTGAGATGATTTTGGACTAAATAAAATGATAAAAAATAAAAAGAAAAGGAGATAAAGACTAAAACAAAGGATGAGATAAATAAAAAAGGATTTTAACGAAACAAAATTAAATGTTATTTAAGAAAACTTAAATAAAAGATGGAAATTAAAATTAAGATAAAAACAAAAATAAAGAGAGAAGAGGGCTCGACTCGGAACCAAAATGAGGTATTTTAAAATACCTCTCTGCCGAATTTTTCACTGAAAAGTCAGAGACCGATCGGGGTCAAACGGCGTATGAATGTAGGGTCGAACGACACGTGTCAGTGGTATCTTAGGTCAAAAAATGGCGTATGACACTAAAGTATTCCAAAACAAATTTTGATCCTTGTCTAAGATTGTTAATGACATATATTAATTAAGAAACACAATTACAATAACCTTAGCAAATCTTTCCTTAAGATCCTCCCACGCATAAATGGTTCATGAAAAATAATAGTTTGAGCAATCCATTCGGGCACGAAATTAAAAAGCCAATAATGAATAAGGTGATTGCAGCGATCCAACACACCTATATTGAGATCAAGTTGATAAGAAATGGGAATGGTGTCATTAAGAAATGCTAGTTCGTTCTTAGCCCCCAAAGCATGTTGCATAGAGTGACTTCATGCAAGGTAATTTGAACCATTAACCTTCAGAGAAATAGTGAAAGAACTTGTCCCTTCACTCGAATTAATGCAGAAGATGAAATCAGTGTAAGAATTTGTGTGCTTAATTGGTATTTTCAGATGCGGCATGATGAAAAGATGGAAGAAAATACAGGGATTGTTGAGAAAAAGTAGAAATTGAAGAAGAAATTAAGAAATCTTTTGAAGAAAGAAACAAAAACAAAGGAAAAATAAGAAAAATCCTTAAAAAAAACATAGAAGACGAACGAAACCGGGAAAACGAAGGATGGAAACAACAAGAAAATTTAAGAAATGCAGAAAAATCTTCAAGAGATCAAGACTGATGAAAAGCTTGCAAAGCAAGGAAAATTAGAATTGACGAAGAAATAGTAGATTCTTGTAAAAATCACGATCAAGAAAACATAGAAAATCTGAGATGAAGATGATGAATCTGCAATGAAAAACCAGAGTAAAACATGAAGCTTTGAGATTATGCATCAATGGTAGAAGACGTAACTGAATTGTAACTTACTTCTCTCTCTTAGAGATTTTTTTTTTTACAAGACTCTCTTAGAGAAGGTTATGTTAGAAATAACAAAATTGAAGAAGAAAAATAAACACACAATCACAACACAAGAATATAACGTGGAAACTCCAAAATCGGAGAAAAAAGCATAATCGTTGTCTAAACCGACAACCAGAGAATTATTACAATGTGAAATTTTTTTACAACACATAGACTTCTCTCACTCTCACCCCAATGTCCCAGTACAACCACACTCTCACAAAGCAAATATTTAAACTAAGTTAGATATAAGCTTAAAGTGTTACTAACTGGTGCATCTAAAAACAAAGAACCTAGGTTCAATATATAATTTTGGTTTTCCCCTTGCTTCACCAAACTAAGCGATGTGGGATTTCTCCAATAACTAATATTTTTTAACCTCCTTCTTTATTCAAGAAACTTGATAATCAAACCCAACAATCTCCACCTTGATTGTAAGAGTTTCATCTTCCGCTTCCATTTTCTATATCAACACTTGAAACTGAACCATTTCAAGAATTTCTTCACGTCGAAACCTTGCTGAAAGATTATGGTGCAACTCTCATGTTGGCTTTCAGGAAGTTCTTCTACCATCGACATATCTCACCACACACCTTGCATAAATGCCAACCAAAGCATGTGTGTTGTTCTGAATCCGCTAGCAATAACTTGTCCTTTTACATGGTATAGCAGAAATACCATAAGACACAATTTATCTTCTTATAGATAAGATCACCATCATCTCCCAAAACTAAGGAGACATTGCTAGAACTTGGTTCATGGTCTTTTTTAGGTACTTCTCCACCTAGACAATTTCTCTTTATATGCATAGACATTCCACATTTAAGCGCCTTGTGTAATCATGATTGTATCATTAAATCCTTGACTTGTGCTTTCCACAAGCCAAAGTTGGTTCTACCATCAAACTTCTTCATGTCAAACTTCATTGCGCTTGAATGAGACATAAGAGATGCACAATACCACCCTTCTTCAACACCTTCACAATATCACACTTCTTTTCCTGATGTGGAAGATCATACAATTCTGCAACCACATAACATACTAAGAATTGTGATATCTCACGGAACCGAAGCCTTTGATACCATTGTTAGGAAATAATAGAGCTGAAGAAGAAAAATAAACACACAATCACAACACAAGAATATAACGTGGAAACTCCAAAACCGGAGAAAAAACCACGACTGTTGTCTAAATCGACAACCAGAGAATTATTAGTATGTGAAACTTTTTACAGCACTTTGAGACTTCTCTCACTCTCACCCCAATGCCCAGTACAACCACACTCTCACAAAGCAAATATTTAAACTAAGTCATATATAAGCTTAAAGTGCTACTGACTGGTGCATCTCAAAATAAAGAACCTAGGTTCAATATATAGTCTTGGTCATCCCCTTGCTTCCAATAACTAATATTTTTTAACCTCTTTCTCTATTCAAGAAACTTGACAATCAAACCCAACAGGTTATTGATACCATATTATGAATCTAAGAAATGAATGAAGAAACAATTCTATTTACTTATAATATAGTTTGTTGGAGCTTAAATAGGTAAAAGAGTGTGTATGATAGGAATAATTAGATGCTCTATAAAGTAATAACAGTTAGTTATGATCAACTAACTTGATAAATTGCTAAGAAAGCCATCTGTAATTTATTTTTTTGAAAGAAAGAAAGCTATCTGTATAAAGCGTACTAACTAACTTCCTTATCTTCATGGTGCAAAATATCATCATTTCTCTAAATGTTGACTAGGGTGAGATTCAATGTTTGATTACTCCTCAAAAGAATTTGATGTGTTATTTTAGAGCTCGTCAACATTTATATTGCAATTTTTTTTTATTTTATGAATTCTTCATTTTTACATTATTAATACTTTGATAGAATTATATTAATCTTCTTATTTAAGTTGAAATACATTTACAGTTGAGAAAAAATTAAAAAGAATATTCTATTATTCTATTGAAGAAGCCAAAAGACATAAAAGATTAAATTTTTGACGTATAAGGAGTGCTTCAAAGGAATATCGCTAGATTTTTGAAGGAGTGCTTTGAAACAAATATTGCTAGATAACTAGCCAAAAAAGGGAAAAGCGAAACATTAAAAAAAAAAATTAGAATATTCTATCTTAATTTTGAGCAACACTACTGTCTATTTTTTTTCAAATAATCTCCGCATAAATTTGTTGGAGTTGAACCAAACTTTAATATTAATTAAATCATTCCAAGAGAAGACTTCTAAGAAAGTTAGCCTCTTTTTTTTTTAAAAAAAAAAAAAAAAACTCTAAGAAAGTTAGATTCCCATTCTATACCGATTTGTTAATTGCGCTAAGTATTACCCCATCCCTTAGAATATTAACACTAATTAAAAAAAGTAGATTTTCTGACTTTTTTTTAATCATACCGTCATTTTTAGTCCATCAATAAAATAATTTTTTTTTGCACTCACCACGTTCTCTTTTAATAAGTTTAATGTGTTATATTTTTCTCATAACAATTTTTTTTAGTTGTTATCCCTTTAGTCAACATATTTTTGTTTTCTTCACACACTCTGACAATTGTCAACTATTTTTTCCTATTCTCCTTCTTTTTGTTACAACGAGTCTTCCATGTTTTCTTCTTTTTGAACATTCATGAAGTCTTTCATTTTTCATTTGAAATTGTTAACAATATTACTAATATTATTTATAAAATTTCAACTCTTTATGAAACCATTATTATAGGTAACAACATTTTGTTTAAATTTGAAGATATCAAAAAACAAAATTTGTTTAAAAAAAATAAACTTTAGTTTTTCAAATAGATATTATTTATTAGTTTTATTGAAAAATACAAAAGTAAATGGTAACACCAAATCTGTAATCAAACAACACTTAAAATGGAATGGAGCGGGTAACACCTAAGTATTAACACTTCTCTTGCAAATCTTACATTTTTCTAAATAAAATATCATAAAGTCATAATAGTTGGAGCTTAAGAGTTCGCTAGTATCATTGTAAATCTCAAATTTACTTAAATATAGAGAACTTAGAGATTATTTGTTAATCATGAGATCCTCAAATTTAACTTGTATAATTTGCTTGTTAAATATGAGTTTGCTTTTATCAACTTGACCAAATCTATTGACTTTGGCAATTTTATAGTAGGATTCAAAGCATTGAAATCTATTATGGCCTAACTAGGGAACTTAAACTTCCCAACTTGCTAACCACCATAATAGATTTTTTACTTTCAACCATCTTGCAAAATCCGTACCCTATCCAAATTTTTTTTGCGAAATTCGTACTCATGGTTGAATTCAATATGACTCAATTTACACAAGCCAATGCAATTTTATAATGATCGTATTGCCATAAATTGCCACATGTCACCACGGTTTGTCACACTAAACTCACACACCTCCCTCCTACAATATTGTGGCTACCACAAGTCTAAATCTTACACGTATGCTTCCGACACCTCATTCCTCTTCTACCACATTATATCCTATATCCGATTACATGCAAAAAGATCTCTGCATCGTCACGCATCTTAAACAATTGTATCCTCTGGTTATTAGAGAAAGAAAGCCATAATAAAGTGAAGTCTCCTAGTTTACTTGAGATACAAGTTAGTTAGTTTAGCTTACTTAAGCATGTTCATTTTAGCTTGTAATTAGGATAATTGTAATCTTCATATTGCCTATAAATACTGCTTGTTCATACATTTACATCTATGAGAAATGAGATTGTTTTCACTCTTTGCTTCCCATAACATGGTATCTAGAGCTTTTTCTCTCATTTCCATGGTGGAAGTTTGTTACAAAAGTTAGTTATGATCCGTTTCTTCATCTTCGTCGTTTTTTTGCTGGAAACTTCGCATTTCTCCATTGATTCATCGCGGTTTTCTTCTTCCTTCGTGAATTTCTCGTTGTTCTTGCGTATTGCTGCAAGTTTTTCTTCTCTTCTTCTTTGTCGTTTGCTTCGTTGTTCATCATGCCTCGTCAGAATCAACCTGACACTGAATCAGTTTTTTACGTGCATCCAAGTGAAGGACCAAATTGCGTTCTTGTTACTTCACTCTTGGATGGTTCTAACTACCTCACATGAAGTCGCTCCATGATTCGAGCTTTTGGCGCAAAGAACAAATTGAAGTTTGTTGATGGATCCATGGAAATTCCAGATGAAGATGATTTGAATCGCAATGCCTAGGAACGTTGAAACAATCATTGAATAAGTGATGTATTTAATTCAGTTGTATACTAGATACATACTTACACTATGCAAAAATCATAAAAAATATCTTTTTTATAATAGTGACCAGAAGATGTATAATAATTGGACTGAAATCGAACGATTAAGATTTTAAATCAAATTCCATTTTTAAAAGTAAGATATACCATTGTACCAAAAAATATACCAAGCTTAAAACTAGCAACTTTCGATCTCAATCAAACAATCATAATTGTCCTGAATGCAACAGTCAATCATAGTCTATATCCATTTTGTACCTCGAATATGGAAGGGGTTATTATTAAAGTTTTTAAATGTATCAAAATTGTTAAAAACATTCTTTTTTAGGGAAGAAAATCAATTAATATCATTAGACAATAAGTCTTCAATACAAGACGGTACAACTAGCTTCTAGTGCGGCTACTGTTGGACACAACCCAAGCTATGTCTGGCGTAGTATCATGTGTGCTAGATTTCTAGTGCGTGAGGGAGCTCGGTGGAGTATAGGCTCAGGTGCGACTTCCATTCTTAACGAACCATGGTTGCCAAATGGGGAGTTCATTGGTAATGATATTCCAGGTGCTCACTTTGTTCATAATTTTACCGTCAATAGTTTGATGAATTTATATGACAAAAGTTGGAAGGAACGTGTGGTTAGACAGATGTTTAGTGAGGAGATTGCGAATAAAATACTTCATACGCTACTTATTTCTCAGGTTGAGGAAGATAGAATTATTTGGAAATCAGAAAGGTACGGACGTTACTCTGTACGTAGTGCTTAAAGGTTGTGTGTAACATAATTAATTGATTCCTCTTATCTATGGCGACCGGGGTATTGGTCTGGTATTTGGAACCTTAAAGTTCCATCGAAGGTTAAGAATTTACTTTGGCGTATGTGTCGTGGTTGTTTACCGACCTGTGTCCATCTGCTGGATAAAGGTGTTGTTGGCCCCACTAATTGTGCTAGCTGCAATTCCACCCATGAAGATATTTTGCATGTTTTTTCGATTGTCCTTTTGTTATACAGGTGTGGAATAGGACCGGTCTTTGGGGCTTTATGCAACATGCACTCTCTAATATTGCTTCAGCTACAAATGCTATTGTTTCCTTGTTAAAGAATTTGTCTGCTGAGTTATCGCAACGTCTGTCAACTATAATATGGAGTATATGGAAACACCGCAATCTCAGAGTTTGGGATGATGCTACAGAAACAAGTGCTGATGTTGTAGAGCGTGCTAGGAACATGGTTGCAGATTGGCAATTCGTGAATGCTCTGGATATCCTTGCATCTACTTCGCCTCCTCAGCATACAGTGGTCGTGAATACGGGGGCCTCTACAATAATAGAATCTTGTGGCAGCCTCCTACACCAGGTAGATACAAATGTAATATCGACACGACTTTTTCTTCTCACCTCAATCGTACAGGTACTGGCATTTGTGTACGTGACTCGGAAGGTACTTTTGTCCTAGCTAAGACTATTACTTATCCTTGTACTGTTTCAGTGGATGTGGGATAAGCTTTAGGGCTGCACTTTGTCCTACGGTGGTTGAGTGATATGTAGTTTTTGAGAGGAATACTAAATGTCTTTTTAATTAGTCATTTTTTTGGGTCAAGTAGCCTAGTGGCTAGATTCACACACATTATGTGTGGAGAAGTGGGGAATCCGGGGTTCGAATCCCGACCCCTGTACAAATTATCCCTGGTAGCTACCAACTGAGCTACACTTACGGGACTAGTCATTTTAATCATTAAATGTATGTATCTTTTAATCGTGATTTTGATTCTAAAATATGTTTTTTTTATGGTGGATTCGAACCCTAGACCTTGCATATATTATCAACTGAGTTAAGTTCATGGCAATTTTTTGTTTGATCAATCTTAAAATTACACAAATTAAACACTTTTTTTAGGGGAACAAATAGAAACTTAAAAATATTTTTGCAATTTTAATAAATTCAAAAACTATAATGATAATACGCCACACATTCAGAATTGAAAATAGTTTTTTTTTTTCTTTCCCCACAACTTTATGCCACATATATAAATATATAGTCTTCCCTGTTATTTTTCCTAATAATATACTGACCTTACTACATTTTCAATGTTATTGTTGCAACACCATCAATAAGTTCTCCTATGTCATGCTTCAAAAAAATAAAAAATAATAAAGTTGTCCTATGTCATCTCATTTCCATATCAGCTTTGCCTTACCACATCGACATTTTCTATTGACTTTAATTCATTTTACTTTATAGATTAAAGATAGGCTCTAACCGTTGACTAAGCTTGAGTAAGATCAAATCCTCATTTCCCTAAGCTTTTGACCTCATGAAACATGATCACCATTTTTTTATTAGTTATTCAATTTGGAACTTCTAGCATGAATTTTACTATATCCATCTGAGCACATTTTACTCCAACTAGTATACTTGTCTAATTGTTTATAATCAGTGTGACATAAATGATAGATATCTAAACTAATTATTTAGTTTGGAGTTTAAATTTTAACATGTGCATATGAAAAAAATATATCCGAATATGTCAATATCATAAAATGATATCAATTAACTCAAAAGGAATCTCAACAATTGCTCGTAAATGTTACATTATTTGTTGCTAAGGAAACACTAAGAAGTTAAGGGTGCAAAAATTAACTCTAAATTTTATGCTTTATTATGTCGGCATATGTTAATATCTTAATTAAATTAAAGAAATGCTTTTTTCACCCTACTATTTTCTCGCGCGTCCTTTGATCTTACCATCTACCCTGTTAAGATTATATAATCCGAAAATATTATGGGGTATTTGAGATTATATAACCCGAACGCGTTAAAAAAAAGAGAGAAAAATATGTTACGAAAGGGCAAGAATTTCAAAAACATAAGTTACTAATTTCAAAAACATAAGTTAACAACAACATAATGCAACAACGTACAACAACAACAATAATTGCAACAAAATAATGAAACACAAATAAGATCATATGTAAGAAAAACTAAATTCTTCACCAGATTAATCTATGCAAGCCTCGATTTATTCATAGATATTTGATGAGGTGACCATTAATTTGGTCAAGCTTATCCCTTATGCCAAACAGTGTAACATCAACATGAACCCTAAACATATTGGGCTTTACCCTATTGTAGTAAACTAAAACTAGCTTAATGTTTATATCTACTGGTAAGTGTTCATGGTTATGTGGTGTGGTTTGCAAATTTACCAAACACACTAATTTATACAAGGTTTTGTGCATTTTGGACTACAAAATAAATCATGTATTTAATTGTTTCAAATTATATAATCTGAACTATGTCACATCCCCAAATGTACAAGTTATTACACGGTCTTGGCATGTTTCAAATAATATAACTTGAACCAGTCAAAATACTATTTTTGGGGTGATATAATCTGAAACAAGCCCAAAACTTGGACGATGTCATTGCAGACAAGGTTTTGTTGGTAAGATAATTTTAAGTCAATTTAGGACATTTTATATGTTCTTATTGACTGTAGTTACAATATACATGGTTGTTTGTTTATAAATAGCCTTTCTTTCTTCCATGTTTTTCATTCTAAAACTCAACCTCTTTTCTTCTTCTTCTTCTGTTTTAATTCATATTTTCCTTTTGGGGGTAGGTCATGATGCCTTAGTTCACTGTTGGCCACTCATATTATCTTCAAAATTGTTTTGCAGTATTTGTAGGGATAACACGATGGTCAAGAAAGACCTTTGTGTCATCTTGCGGGGTTAGTACGATTGAGCAAAGGGGGTTGTTCCTCTCCATCTTGTATTCCAGATCAATTGACTATGAGATTGTTTAGATCAGTTTTGACCTTCACATGCTCCATCATCTTGTGTTCCATCGTCTTCCGCTGTCTTCTTGTATTAATGATTTAGCTTTAGTTGTTTTTTAGTATTGATATTATATAATTTACACGATGTATATTTGGATTTTATCTGATGATGATGTTAATATAAAAAGATTATAAAATGTTGTTGAATTAACATAATTTTGTCATGTCCTCGATTTTAAACCATTTTTTATATTAGGTTGTCGCATTAAATTTTGTCATCTCTATAAATCAAATTTGCATACTGTTCTGTCATGGAGACATTTCAAATTACATAATCTGAAGTAGATAAAAACCATTTCAAATTCCAAAATAGGAAATTTAGAGAGCGAGCAAGAAAAATGGGGGTGGAAAAAGTAATTCCCACTAATTAGGGATGTGATGCCTATGTTTAGAAAAAATGGGCTCAATATGAATCCTAAAGTAATATTGGAAGTTGCTCTTTTAGCTGCCAAAATTGCTCTCCCACACCCCGAGTAAACCATTATACCCCAGCTGCAGTCAGTTAACTGCCGTTCCAACTACAGTTAAGTGTCGTTGACTTCATTCTTTATAATCTTTTCACAATCATTCGGGACAATTCCATAATAATCCCTTCAAACTCGTTATTCTTTGTCTGGCCATGAATGATGAATAAATTAATCCACTGTTAACCCACACTTTCGAACTGAGTTTTTTTTACATAAATATCGTTGTTATACTAATGGTTAGCAATATGAAATAAAAAACATGTTTGATTACTTATAGAAAGATTACCATCTTAGAAAATTTAAAAAAGTGATATATTAAAAGTCTTGTTTTTATTAAAATATTAATATTATTTTTTTCTCAAGAAATATTTATATTATTTTATTCTTTACTTTTAAGTTTACCAAATTTTACTTTACAAAAATAACCTTCAACTTGTGATGTGTTACAATGTTAAATAATGAAGAAATAACATAATATTCTTTTTGGTGGCAGTTTATTTTCTCAAGTTTATGGGTGATAAAAAAATGAAAATTAAATTAATCCACTATTAATTAAACATCAAAAGTAACTGCAAATAAAGAATAGGAGTTTGACTGCTAAATGAGAAGAACAAAGTCACTGCATATCATCATACCTTGCATCTGCACATGCTAACCAAGTTCGTATAATTAAAGCAGGAAAAATAGAACTGAATATAGTCCCTTTTCTTTGTTCTTTGATAGCTGAAAAAATTACGAAGAATGAAGCCAACGACAATTAAATGCAGTTTTTACAGTTAACTATAGTTGGGGGATAATGTTTATTTTAGAACGTGCAATAATAATTTTGGCAGTTTAAAGAGCAATTTTCAGTGATATTAGGGAACTAATGGTCTAAATTAGTCTGATACTTCGTCCCTTAACGAACATGGAAAATGGGTTGGGTTTTGCATGCCTCTTTTATTTATTAATAAGTGTGTGTTGCATGCCTTTTTTTCTCTCTTTGAATTAAGGGGTGTTGCATGCTTGATACATACTTATTATATAAACTGACTTAAATAATAATGATAGAATATAGGTACAGATATTCAACTTTCATTAAAAAACAGATTGAAAACTTAATCACGAAATAATAAAAGATATATCGCCGTGAGCGTAGCTTGCTTCTTAGAGACATTGTATTATATACGTATAATGTAGGAGTCGGATTCAGACTCAGATTGCATTATTCATCTTAAATGATGAAATTATACTTAGTGGCATGGCCGGCTCGAAGATTTTTGGTGTCTTGGATAAAAGAATAAATTATGCTCTTTTAATTATTTCAATATTTTTCTTCTTGCATTTTTTGTTGCAAAATATTCATTTATAATCAAAGTTATCTAAAAATATATTTTCAATAGAATTAATTAATCAAAGCGAATTAAAAAGAAATATATTTATATAAGACTAACAACTAAGTAAAAATAATAATTTTGGTGCCTCTAAAAAAATGGTGCCCTAGGCTGCCGCCCCTCGTGCACGCCCTCAGGGCCACCCCTAGTTACTGGAGAGAGAAAAAGAAATAGGGAATTATATAATACCGATTCTTGATTTCTCATTTCGCACTCAACAAGCTTCTCACACGCCCTTCAAATTTCTCATTTTATCTCAATGTGAATTATATAATATTGACGCGGAAGCGTAGGCTAGCAAGCGCTAAACCTAAAAGATAAAAGAGATGTTGCAAGCGACAAACCTATCAAATAAGGGTTTCTGGAATCAAGCAGAATTGAGAGAAAATCTCAAATAATTTTATTGAATCAAAAAGTGTCTCTTAGGCCGCATAATGTTCAGTTTAAATAGCAAAAGAAATAACAAACTCGTGGGCTGAAATAAAACAAAACGAAATAATAATAGAAAGTTTTAGAAAATTACTAAGATTTGGCTAAAATAAAATACTATAAAATTACTAAGGAAACCCTCCTACATCAAATACAAACCATTTTAAACATATATTTCGGATTTTATAACATGAATCCCCGAAGAAGAAGAAGAAAAGAAAGAAAAAAAACACCTACAAATTACACTGTTCCTCTAATTCTTGATTTAACATGGTTTGAAAAATATAAGACAATTAGATAATAATATTTTGGATAATATAATGTGAAAGGTGTCAAACCCTCCACCAGGCAAATTTCAAAGACCAATTACAGTTCATAAGTTGATATAGTTTCATATTATATATTATGAGTGCGTAAAATACAAGTAAGAATAATATAATCTTAAATGTGTTAGCACAAAGACAAAACCCGTGTTCATAAGTTCAAAGCATTTTTTAGGCAAATTTATGGCGGATTGCTTGCAACATGAGTCTAAACAAATTATAAGCCTAAGTATAAATCCTTCAAAAAAAGCCTAAATATAATGGAAGCATATCAACCTACAAAAATTGAACATAAATTAGAAACAATTGCACCATTATACAAAAGTTACATCAACAAGTCCAAACATAAATCATACGAAAGTTACAACACATAAACACAACAATTAGGTAGCATGCCCACCCCATAATCCCCTCCTCCTCCAGCGATAACAAAACCCTCTCCAAACCTCATTCAAGATTTGTTCTATGTGCAGCCATCATCATTGACTTCCCTGCTCTAATGGTCTATGATGCGGTCTAATCGTAAGGTCATGTCTTCCTGTTGCATGTCCCCATGTTGTTCAGTAGTAATCTCATCAAAGGCGTTATGCTTTAGTGGCCTCAGAGCTTATCCCTTTTATCTAGGTAGGATGTACGGATGTGAAATGGTAAAGTACAATCTCATATATCCAAATGTCATCTTGATGCCATGCATGATAAGAGTTCTCAATTCCTTGACATCCAACACACAATCCATAACTATATATAACTGAGACACCTTATGTCGATTTATTTGGGGAGAAGTGGACTAGTGTGGATGCATGGGAATGATATGGACCGTAACAGCCTGTTTTTCGATAAAACTATTTTATTTATTTATTATGTGCGTTTATATGTGTTTGTGTGATTAATTATCTTTGTGTGTATTTTATCCGGGATTAGTGGAATTTGGCTTAAGAAGGGTATTTTAGTCTTTTTAGACTAACGGGTATTTTGGTCATTTGGTGAGGCAGGGTCAAATAGTCATTTTACTAAGTTACTAGGGAGTTGGGGGTAATTACTTAGAGACGGTAATTATTTGTTATTTTGTCAGTTTAAGTGTGTAGTAACTTGGTGAATTAGTTGGTAAGAATGTTAAGCTCATTAAGACAATTAAAAACTAAACATGAATTCTGCTCTTGTCCCAACACATTTTGCTCGCGCCCAACTGAACTACCGAAAATACCCCTGTGTTACTTAACTAACGCAAGTGTTAAAATCTGCGCAACTTAAGTCACGCAACGTGAGTTAAGTAGCGCAGAGTTCTTTTATTTACTTTATTTATTTACTTTATTTATTTATTTACTTATTCAAATTAATTTATTTACTTTATTCTAATTTATTTGTTCAATATGCAATCATAAAATAAATGCAAAAATTAATAAAAATAAAGGAACAAAAATAATAGATATAAAATATCATTTTATTAATATAATTCTTATTAAATTTACAATGGGGTAAAACTAAATTTGTGGAGAAAAAAAACCACCAGAAAAACTAGCTTCCTGTGGTAAAACTAAAAAGAAAAACCACCAGAAAACCTTGATTCATGTGGTAAAACCAAAAAAAAACAGCAAGAAAACAAACCTCCTTGGGGTAAAACTAAATCTGCTTCATTTTACCACAAGAAGGCTGCTCAACAATCATTTTTTTACCCCAAGATCGACCTCTTTTTACACCTAAATAAAGACTAAAAAAAGAAAAAAAATATAACAAAATAAAGACTAAAAAAGAGAAAAGAAAGAGATTCATAGGGGGAGATAGTGACGAGGAGAGCGAGAATGTGAGATGGTGTGAGGAAATGGGGAAGTTTAGAGGTGTATTTATAGGGGGGATTGGAACATAGGTTATACCTACCATCAATATAGTCAAACAAACGTGTAAAATATAGTAAAAAAAACGTGCAAAACCAATTAAAATCACTTGAACAAAGTCCAAAAAACGTGTGTTCTTGAGCTCTGACCAACCGGCCAACCTGTGTGAGTTAACTCGCGCACAAGCCAGTGGTGTGTGACTTAAGTCACACTGAGCTCCATTAGGTGCGTGAGTTAAGTCACGCTACATGACTTAACTCGCGCAGGGGTATATCTAGAAATTTAGTTGGGCGCGAGCGTTTTGTGTTGGGAGAAGAGCTGAATTCTATAAACACTACACTTGTGAGAAAATTAGGTCATTCACTCATTCACAAAAACATATTGAGATAGAGGTAGAGAGAGAAAGAAGATCAAGAAGGAGAGGAGAAGAGAGAGAGAGAGAGAGAGAGAGAGAGAGAGAGAGAGAGAGAGAGAGAGAGAGAGAGAGAGAGAGAGAGAGAGAGATAGAGAGAGAGAGAGATAGAGAGAGAGAGAGAGAGAGAACTTGGGATTGGTGGCTATGAGCTAAATTGAATTTAGGGTTTCGAATCTTGAAGAACTATAGGTAAGGGGGATGGTTTCTTTTCATCAATTAATCATAATCTCTTAGTTTTCAATTATGGGTTTAAGTGCTTTTGTGATAATTGTGACTTTTTGTGATTTTGAATGATGAAATTTGATAAGTGCCAGGAAGTAGTAATTCTAATAAAGATTTATGGCACTTTTGTAACTTGTTTTGCAAGTTATTAAGGAAAAAGCCGAGAGATAATTGAATTTTATCCTTTACGCTTTATCTATCTTACTTTACCTAATTTTGCAGGAAAGTTACTCAAGGCACTGAGCAAAGATGGAAAACAAGAAACAAAGTGCAACAAGG
>Ga0228711_1000444_pt1 | contig 50031 bp, 18 predicted proteins | sample MedpolnodulmetaG_2_FD_177996 | JGI IMG/M metagenome (GOLD analysis project Ga0228711, IMG submission 177996) | Root nodule microbial communities from Medicago polymorpha collected in Santa Monica, California, United States - brown nodules | ecosystem: Host-associated > Plants > Roots > Nodule... | reverse complement strand
ATTACCTTTAAGTATTTTTATGACAAATTGATTCTCTAGATTATAAAATGTTTGCATCGTTATCCCTTTCAAATCCAACTCGGTTAAAAAGTGCTTACGTGACAAGTTCAAATCAACAAATTACCTTTTTTTTAATTAACTTTTATTAAAAAATAAAATAAAATTATGAGCTTTATCATCAATGAAAACCCCGAATTGAAGGATGTCCAAAAAAGAAATTCCAAAAATAATAACTTCATTATATTTTTTATCATCATCTAATTGAAAATAAAATTCACCAAAAACCACTTAAAATTCAAACATTTGTCACCCCAAAACCAATTAATGGGTTTCAATACAGTTAATTGATTTTTCACCTCAAAATTAATATTTTTATGTAGAGCAAAAAAGAATTAACTCTATTTTGTTTTTTGCTTCTTCAAAAAGCCAGCAGTAACAAGATCAATACCATTTCTAACTAGTTTAGATGATAAGAAAGGATTTCACTTGTGATAGATTTTTAAACTGTTTATGCATTCTTGCTTGGCCACGTGAATCAAACATTCGTGAGCATATGAGCTAGCCGTTTAGTTAATCCTTTAAGTATATTTACCAGAAAACTAGAGATTTATACTGTAATGTTCCTCTTCTTAAATCACATAATCTGAAGAAGTTTTTTAAAAAAATCGCAGATCCAGAAACTTCTTTTCTTTAAAGAGTAGACAAAAATATTTAAAAAAATTGATTAAATGGTTTTAACCATTACAAAGTTTAATGATATAAGTGGATTTTTGAGACAAAGTGGATTTCACGTAAAAAATGTCAATTTTGTTTGGAACAAACCAAATTAATTGATTTTGGGGGTGAAAAAGGTTTGATAGTATACACAATTTATTTTCTCTAAACAAATTTAAAACTAAGATGGAGGGTCGGCTTAACGAACCAACCCTATAGATTTACAAAAATTATGTCAGCCATATGTCTTGATAGCCATACAGCACTCACCATTCTGATGAGCGTGGCATATTTAGCCAACTGACCCTTTTTAATTTGATTAGTGTGCCATCCAATATATTTATATGATCACTTGGTACTCTATCCACTCTACCTTATCGATGTGGGACATCTTATATGAAATACAGCAGCATAAAAAACAGACTTTGTACTAGTATTTTACTTCATTTCGAAGAGGCCAATGCCTATATAAATTCACTTCGACCATTCCTTCATATGCTTAATTGATTTATAGCAGGCCTACCATTATCGAATCAGTTATTAGACCAACCTTCCCTGCACCAGAACTAATACATTGCAAAGAAAAACAACAAGCCCTTGGTGATATATTAATGAGATACCTTTGAAAATCTTTGTCAATTAACCATTTGTATACTCCTTGTAAAATTCATTACCGACAACTGAAGCAACACACTAACTCCAACTCTAGCAACTGTCACAATTAAGCACAATTCGAAAACTACATTTTTAAAGGGCCAATTGGGGTTGTTCTAAGTTTTTATTTGTTGGTTTTAAGACATAGACACCAAACATCATGGAATTTGCGAACCATTGATTGAGTTCAAACTTAAAACATTTGAAATTTATTTGAAGACATCAAGATTGTAGTTTGATTGAATGTACATTAGCAATAACAAACTACTTTTGTTGAAAAAGCATAACATTTCGAGTTTTTCATATTGCTCAAACACAAGTGATCCAAACAACATGTAACTTGTCGCGACACACTTTATGATTGAAATGGTCTACAACATTATTTGACATGATACTCTACTATAACACCAATCAACTTAGCACAAAAGTTCAAATCCTCTAAAAAGAAAAACAAAAGAGTAGAAGTGTGCTAATCCATCATAGAACTTGATACATACGTAGTTAAGTGCATCCATGATAGTTTGAACCTGGATTAGTTAGACAATGTTGTTTTAGACTATTTGAATTTACTTCCATCTATTGCACTGTCTAGAACTTTCATCTAATGCAGTTTTCTTGTCTCTGGAAAGAACTTTCTAGAAAAAAATACACGCCTTCTTCCCTTTTCAAAAATCAAACTATAGAAACAACTGTTATGGGGGCAGACCTCATAGTATTCTAGACTGACTTAGATTGGTCAAAAATCTTCCACGTGGTTTTCTCATCTTTGTCTTAACAGTGAAGCATAATTTGAAGGAATGCATTATACATGCATTATTTCCTTTTCTGTTTATAGTCAAGTGAAAACTCAATTTAGTTTTCCATGATTTTTCTCGCGATCTAATTTAGTTTCTGATAAAAGATAACATGAAACTATTATTTAAATTTTTAAAATTGAGAGACAAACTAGCTCATTTGTTATAATAAGTCGATGATTAATTTATTTTTCGCATATAAATGTCAAAGATTAATTTGAATATTTTGAAAAGCGAGAAAATCTTAAAGTTTTACTCTTTATCGTTTTTGTCTAAAAGAGTATGGGTGGGTTTCCTACCACTATTCATTCAACTTCGCTTTGATATTGCCCATCCTAGAGTGGTACCTTAAGCTGTCAAATGTTATGCATTTTGGTCATCATATTACTTTATAGGTTTGAATGTTTTTTAGTTAAAAAGTATTCAAAGGCTACCTTATTTTTACTGTAACTTTCAAAATTAAAGGGGGGAAATTAGACTAAGGTTCTTCTAGAAAAAAAAAAGAGAGTATGACTATGGTTTGTTAAGGAAATTGATGGTAGCATAGCTGATAACATGATATCTCCATGTTTTCTGTTCGATGTTTGATTTTGTTGGGCTACACCCACCGTCTAATTTTTTTAATCATTCTCTGATTTTCATTTGTAATTTTTTAGCAATTATAGTTACATCAAATTCTTCCATATAATTTGACAAAGCCTAATGTAAAATCATCATTTAAAATTAAAAATAGATTTTGTCAATCTTGTAGGTATGAAAAAGTATACCAAGCCTTATTTTAATTGCAAACGATCTGGATCACACGTTGGTATTGTGAGTGCTGGTTTTATAATTGACCACGTAACTACACTTGAATCGTGAGATTCAAAGAAAATTGTGAGTGGTGGATTAGTAAAAAAAATTGAGACCATAAATTCATCTAAACATTAGTATAAAAAAACTTGAGTCACATATCAATTATGGGTGGAAGAATTTTCTTAATAATGCAATCAAACATCAGAATTTGTTATGGTGAATGCGACAGAAAACCGACTAGGCATGGATGGAGAAGGAGGACCCAGTAAGTTTGATTATTACGTGAAAATAATAGAAAAACGTCAAAACAAGACAAACAAAGACGCATTATGATCCACTTTTGTGCTATCTATAGGGTCCCTCATATCTTAATCACACAATATTAGAGAAATGATACTACTATTATAATCATTCAACCTTTGACCACTTTTTGCTACAATTTGCAAATACAACCATCACTTGCAAACTTACACTCACCAATCAATTTGGCTTCGGCTCACCAAGCGCACACAAAGCAACCAAACATGTTTTTTTTTTCTTTTCTTCAAGCAGATTAATATGGTTAGAGCTCACATAATTTAATTGTAGAGACGTGGGGTGTCTGGGGTTTGAACTTCGGCCCCTGCATATAACATGCAATATCCCTGTTATTGTTAATGTGTTAATGACTATTTGAGAACACTCTTTAACAATGATAAATTATAAAATTATTTTAAAAAGAATGTCAAATATTTTAATTTTTAATGCAACCATAATTTTTCATAAAACTTGTTATTTATGCTGTTTAAAGAATGTTTCATGAACACTTAATATATACATATTTTGGAGAGGGATTAGTTCATAACTTTATTTTGTAAAAGTTTAATTTTTTTTTCTTTCTATTTTGATGATATTATAGACTAATTTTATTTCCAAGTTTCCAAATTCAACATCACACACACATACACAAACAATTAAATAATCAATTAAATAAGTGTGTAATTCAACAAATGTTAAACTCAGTTGATAAAAGAGTTGATGAGCTCTCAGAACTCAACTCGTTTAAACTTTTTCTATAAAAAAAATTTAAATGAGCGTGTGAGATATTTTTTACTGATTGAATGTGTAAGATATACTGCTTTAGTTCTTTATTACTTGCTACTCTTTAGAGAAAATATTTTCCTATTTATTTGTCATTAACAAAGTGTTTTTTAAGAGGTTTACAAAATTGAATGAAATATTAATTATTTTTTGTCAATAGTATTCTTAAATATTTATCGTAGATTTAGAGACGACGATGTGAAAGAAGATAATAAATAGTTAAAAATATTTTTGAAAAAATAAATAATTCTATTAAAAATAACAAAATTTAACTAATTATGTGTAAGAGTCTGTTTGTTTCAGCTTCTACATTCTTCAAAAGCAATTCTGGTAGTTTCAAAAGTGAAAACTAGCAATTCCAACATGTTTGGTTCAGCTTCTCAAAATCAATTCTCATCTCCAAAAGCAATTCTGGTTGAAGCTACAATTCCTAACTTTTGAGTTTACTGGAATCAATTCTCCATTAAATTTTATATTTTAATTATTACAACCCATTATTTTCCGTTTTGTCCTTTATCAATTCTCCTTCATTTTGGTTTGTATTTAATTTGATGAACCAAATTTAATCAAAAAATATAACGAACCAAATTAGCCTCAAAATATTTATGATCATGCGTTACCAAATTTTGGATTTTTCTTTACGATTTTTCCGTCCAGATTTACTGTATTTTTTCTTTTGCACTATATTTTATCATTTTTACCAACCAGCTCTATTATTATTTAACTTAAATATATTTTTATCAAAAAATATAAAATATATAGAACAAATATTTTGTCAAAAAATTTTAGTTTAATGATCGTATTTATTATTTTAAAATTAATATATAGAAAATTTTATTTATTTAAATTAAATAATATATTTGCATTTAGTATTGGTCTACATATACATTCAACTATGTCCATTTTAGTAATTATACATTCAAAAGCAATTTTGATCAAAACCATCCAAACAACATTCATTCCGTTTAATCAATTCTACATTATTGTATCCAAACATAAATCAATTCTCTCAAAATCAATTCTGTCAGAATCAATTCTATTAAAAGTTGAATCAAAACACACACTAAGTGTGTGTTAGGTCTGCTATAAAGTAAGTACCAGATATAACAACACGTGACAAAATTTGGTAGTATTGAATAACTTTTTGTCTTATATAATTTTTTGTGGATAAAATATTATTTTGATATTTTAGACAATTTATAAGTAAGATAGAAAGTTATGCCGTGATTTAGTGCGTGGACAAGAATTTTAGTTTTTATCTTGTGAAAGAATTGAAGAAGAAAACAATAAGTTTAACTTGTTTGGAATAGATTTACTTGAAGAATAGGCATGCAAGTCGAGGTGTAAGACAGAGAGAAACAGATAGGTGGAGCCATCCATGTTTGTTTGAATAATAATAATAAGTGGATGACCTGACTAGATCCTTTCTTTCTGTTTCCGAATCCAAACGTGTGCATCTCACCCCCCACCCCACTTTTTTATATATAATAATAAAACCAATCAACCACTCTTCATTCATCTTCTTCTTCTTCTTCTTCTTCTCTTTCAACCTCTCTCTCTTATGGCAGATTCAAAGAGAAACACCACCACCCTTCAAAAACCAAGCCGTTTACAAAAACGAGCTCCATCTTCCTTACAAATCAACCGCTCCATCCAATGGAACGTCGCCATCCCTCTCCTATCTCCCTTATCATCTTCTCCACCACCTCAATTGCCAGATACAAGACCGTCTCAAGGACTCACCGCCGAGCCGGAGAAAGTCATCGTCACGTTCAAAAACTGGCAGCACCCAGCTGCTCCTTTCTGCCATGAACAAGCTCCTTTGGTGCCACTTAGGTTATGATGATAATGATGAAAATGATTTTATTTTTGTGGGAAAAGTTTTTTACCTATTTTTCACGCTAGGGTTTATGTTATGTTATATTACCCTGTGTGTTTCACTTTCTATTTATTTTCTAGATTTAAAGCTTTTCCCCATTTTTTTCCCCTTTTTTATGTTATTTCTATAATAATTTTTGGGGTTTCAATTAGATTGCCACTATTGCACTCTGTTTCTTTCTCTGTTAAGTTGTATATATACAATTTCAAGTTTCAAGCATATAAATAATTAGTTTTGTTAATTATTATTAATATTCAATTCAAAGAATCTCAGTGTGTGGGTGACAGGTTCAACGTTCGAAAATTGGGAACATCATTCATGTGCTACTCTGCTGTTCTGTTTTTCAACACGACAGATTCATACATGTATTTTTTTTATTCTCGATAGTAATAATTCTGTGTATATATTGGTAAAGGAAAAAAAAAATGTTAACAGATATTAATATATTAATATTTGTCATTAAAAAATATATCGTAAAGGTTATTTTTCAGCGAGTAGAAATTTTCATTCCATTGAATATTGACATAGAAAGCATAAAAAGACTGAACATTATCAAACATGGTGCCGGTGTTTGATTGGAAGACCTGAAATTTGCAATTTGTTAAATAAGTTAATGGTTATGTTATTTTTTGGATTTGAACTCATGATTTCATGCTATAAACTCTTTCGATGTTTCTTAACTCAAGGACTCACCTAGGATTGAAAATGGAAATAATCGAACCTGAAATCTTAAGAAAGAGCATATTCTAAGATCTCAGACCAACCTAAATGGGTTGACAATCAATTTATATTAAAAACAAAGAGGCTAAATTTAAATAAGGTTAATTTAAATAAGGTTTGTAAGGATGCGTGGGATTCCATTCAAATCCAATAGGATTAGTAAGATTCAATTCAAATCAATTTTGGAGGTTTTAGAGCTACTTGCAAGTGTGTTTCATTAACTGTAGTAGTTGTATATGCACGAGGACCGAAGTAATTAGATCTGCCAGGTTTCTCATTAATGGATAATAATATGCCAAGAGAGGACCACTTTTGGTGCAAAACAGCTCATCTTCATTGTCCAAATAGCACATGCAATGTTCAGAACTAGATTAATTGATACAAGAAATAGGGTATAACCCACATGTAGAGGGGACACAAAAAATGGGTAGTGTGCTATCCAAATAGTTCTTCTATCACCATTCATTACAACGAACTAAATGTTACATAATTTGACTTGATGTCATTGTCAAGTGTCCTACTTTGCTAAACTCAAATGTTTTCCACTGTACAATTAAAAGTTAGGACTTGTAAATGTGAATGTTACCTGGCTAATACAAGTTCAGCCAGGAATCTAGGGGCATTCATTTTAATTGGTTTTTTTTTTCCCACTAGATCTATTTATCTTGTTCTAAATATCCTTCTAACAAGTGATTTTCAATTGATACTTGTCTTGCATTTGTTATGTTTATCCTTCTGCAAAAAAATGCTAATAAAGTCATTTGCAAGACGTGAGGGTAAAGAGTAGTTGTAGGTTTGCTGCATATAGCTTCAAAAATACTGAAATAGGATATATGTTTTGATTCTGATTAAAAGGAGCATGAGATATGTGGTTTTTAATAAGATTTCCAAACTATTAGGTAGATTGATGTTTAAGTTTCACATCTACATGATGATAAAGTAATTTCTTACTAGGCTAACTAAGAAAGTCATATACTAGAAGATGGGATGGGAGGGCAACATACTTAGAGTAACAAGGTAGCATTGATCTATATAGTTAAGAACTCAAAGAAAAGAATATAGCAATTGTTTTATGTCTTTTGGTAGTTGGAAACTCTAGGGTTCAAGTGTGAGTGATTAGTCTCACATCTATTAAAAAATGAGATTTATATGATTAATGTCTTAAAATTTTCGATGAACATGTAGTGACAAGATCTCTTAAGGATCCTCGGTCATTTAATCTATTGTTGTTCTTGATGTTGCTCTATGGTGGGCCCAAGGGTCAAACAACCTAATGTAGCGCCTCAAACAATGGAAAAAAAAAGAGCAATTTAGTTATGAATATATAATTTAACAAATTAGTTATGCATCCAATTTAGTTAATAAATATGAGAGTCTCACATTTATCCTCCTTGATACAAGTTTAAACCTTAGACTCAGACACATTTTCTTATTTATATTTGTATAAGTCTTGGATTATATTTTATTTTGTAAGACCTCACTATAAAATTAATTTTGGACCTTTAAACATGTTGGATTGGTCATGTGTTGCTCCACTCTCCCCATGGAACCGTAAAAAAAAGGTAACTACATGAACAATTTTAAGGAAATGTTAACTTTGTATTTTAAGGAAAATTTCAAGCATTCGTTATTGCAAGTTAGTGTTGTGTCAAGTTTCTTATTCATTAATAATGAAGAATTTGCTTTTTTAAACGAACCACCTTGCGGTGGTGGAGACAATCATGTTCTAACATATACATTGGTAATTAGTGGTTACTAAATATGGTGTCTACCTAGTAATTCCAACCGTAATTTGCTACTTTAACAATTCTCATTCTTCAAACAATTGCACAGGATGACATGGAATTGTTCGGTTGACATGAATTTGCACTTTAATATCATTTTAGTGCCAAAAACTCAAAGATGAAAAAGGAAATTAAAGAAGGCAATAGAAAGAAAAGAAAAAGTTGTACACCTCATATATTGGAAATGCTTGTTGCTGATACGCAAAGCAATATTCCATGGCCTTTTCTTTCTCTTTAATTTGTCTTTTTACATGTCTATGTCGTGCCAAAAATGAGTGGTTTCCAATTTTTCACTCATTTATATTGCTATTTCATGTCATGCATTATCCTTTTCTTTAGTTCAATCACTAAAATTAAATATACTCATAAATGAATTTGAAAAAAATGCAAAAAGAATAAATACACAAATTAAATTACTCCTTAAAATTGTAAAGATTGCACTCCCTTCGTGCCTATAAGAAAAAAACTTGTCTCACTAATTATATGATTAATTAAATGAATCCAAAATGTTGATTTTTATAGCTACATACATCATTTAATGAATGAATCTAAAATATTGATTTTTGTTTATAATAGTGACCGGAAGTAGTAAGTCAAACAAGTGTGGAAGTCACTTGGACTAGCTTCTTATTGCTCATGTGTAATCAATATCTCAAGGAATAACCCTAACCTTACTATTAAACATATGAATCAAATGACACAACTTCTTCACATAAATTAGGGGTTTGTTTGGTAAGACCATTGAACGAGCTTATAGCTTATAGCTTATAAGCTCGTAAAACTAAAAAAGCCATGTTTGGTAACTGACATTTTACCACGAGCTTATAACTTATTTTTGAGACGCTACTTCATATAACGTTTGAGCTTAAATATCATTTGATATAAATTTGAAATAAATTTTATCCTGAATTAAGAATACCATTTTATGTCATTTTACATTTATCAGCTAGTTGAACCACTATTTTTACGAAATATTTCAATTAGCTTATCAACTATCAGTCATCAGCTTATAGCTATCCGCTATTTTTACCAAACATAGCTTATAGATGAAATTTTTTTATCTCATTTTTATGAGATTTTGTGACATATGGTAGCATCAAAATCACTTATTTGTGTTAGAGCAAAGGGCATCTCCATGTTCTTTTGTGTTTTATGGACCTAGACTTTTCGGGTCCAATATGTCTTACAACATGGTTAGGTTGTGCCATGTTGAGTTGAGCTGTGCTTTTCTCGGTCTTTCATTTCCTCTATATGCTAAAAAAAATGTCATTTGAAAGTTATATATGGAAGGTATTAAAATTAAAAAAATGTCATTTGAAAGCACAGCCCTGCTAAATTCCTATTGAGCCTTTATTTGTTGGTCCATTTAGTTCCTGAGTTAATTGATTTTTATTTTTTTTTTTGTGAAAAGTTAATTGATTTTTTTTGTCAAAAAAGTTAATTAATTTAATTTCGATGTTTGTTTACTTTGTATATGTATAGAAAAAAATATTCTATAAGAATTATCTACCCTAAGTTTATGGTGGTCTGTTAATAGAGAATAATACATAAATTTTTTAACAAAAAAATCAAGAATAAAACTATGTTAATAGGTTAAGACTAGTGAGGACTAGAACATTAAATTTACTTTCGTGTAGGAAAAAACTATATAGGCAATCCATATCCAATGGTGATTATGCTTTGTGGAAGAAAAATTAAAGATCTTTCAACGAAATAAAAGAATTTATCAAGAATTTATCCGTGTAAGCTACAAAGACTAACTAGAAGAAGACCTAATCAAATAAGAAAAACTAGAAGACGACTTTATAAATAAACAATTAATCCTTTTAAATGTTCTTTTTGATGTTTGATTCCTAGCAAGTTATTTGCACAACACAACAAATTCAATTATGTCTGCGGTATTACTGATCAAAGGAAAATGGATCGAGTAAGGGATGGCAAAAATACTGATGCCCACGGGGTATCCGCGGGTAAAATCCGTCACGGGTACGGTGCGGGTAGCTAAGCGGGTATTCATAGGTATAATAAACGGATATTTGACTACCCGTTATTGTATGGATACGGAAACGGGTTTGATTGTATCTATACCCACGGGTATCTATACCCGATAATAAATTAAATAAATTACTAAAATATCCTTATATCTATATCCTTTTATTTCAGGAATTGGGAAGTCAAATGAAGGTATTGAAATTTGGAATGCATATGAAATTTTTATGTTATTTGGATGCTTTTATGCTTTTATTTTACTTCAAGAATTTGTATGAATTATGTAAGAATCATGAATTTTCTATGGATTATGTTTGATTGATGAAATTTTGAATGGATTATGGATGTTTAAAAGTTGAAGTTTTTGGTAATTAAAAAAAAAAATTAATTTTTTTAATTTTATAAAAAAAGTTATTCTTTGTACCAAAAAATAAATAAATTCAAAAATCCACGGGTACCCATAAATACCTATGGATACCTCAATGTCCGCGGATACCCATATAATGGGTATCCACGAGAGTACGAGATGGACACGAGTATCATATTTATTCAATGGGGCGGAGACGAGTATCATACTATCCATATCAATGGGTATCCATTGACATCCTTAAGTCAGAGGGTAGGCCCTTCAAGTTGGAGGAGATCCACGCTCATGGAACTCAGCCAATAAACAATAATGTATCATATAAAACCGGAGATTAAGATTAAAATTAAAACTTGGAAAAAAATTCTAAAGACGTTAACAAACTAAGGGTCAAACTCCATAAAAATATTAAGGGTCAAATATTAGCCGTTGGAAAGTTAAACATATATACTTTTTAAATTGTTATCCAATTTGGACAAATAATCAGCCAATCAATATCTTTTACAATAAAAAAATTATATTAGAGAGACAAACTCCAAGGCCAGGAGGAGAAACTATCAATTTCATCGGTGATTTATAGTAAAAAAATATTATAATATATTAACTGTGGGATTTTAGAATTAAATGCACATGAGAATATCCCAAGGAAAAAATATTATCATTTTTACCCCTAAAAAAATAATTATTGGTCCCTCATTTTCTAAGAAAAATAACATTTTTTCAGGGATTATAAGATAAAAACATTTTTCTTTCCATCTTAATATGATATATAAGTTTGCACTCGCAATATCGTCACAATCGTCAAAATGGTATAGCGGATGAGTGTATTATGTGCAAAGTCTTGTTCTTGTTCTACTCTTGCATATACTATTTTTGTGAAATAATTTTCAAAGTGATTTATATTCCCACATAAGCTTCATAAGTGTCAGCCAAGTAATCGTTTAGTGAGCACTTAACTACCACATAGATTCCACGTAATCTATGCGACATCAGCATCATCTTTTGAAATTGGATGGCAACTTGATTGAGGTGCAAACTTGTGTAATTGGTAAAACAGTTAAAAAGCATTGATTACAAAGTTAAGCCTTGTGTGTCAAGTTCAAATTAATGCTAAGCCTTGTATGTCAAGTTACAAATTAATACTAATAAATAATTGTTTCTTGAGGTGCATGATCTTTGAGGTCCAAGTTTTTTAATGATAATTATTCTAATACACATTCAGATGGATCGTTCGAACAATACAAGGCTAGTCTTTTAGGTAATGGCTGTGACGAAACTTTCAGCCCCGTATAACTATGCCATTTTGGGCTCGGGTAGTCATCTTAGGTGTGTATTGTGGTAGTATTGGTGAAGGTGAAGGTGTGAGTGTTGATGTAGCAGCCGAGTTTTGATTTTGGTCATGAGTGGAGAGATACAGATAAGGAGGAAGAGGTCGGTGGGGATGGTTGGTTGGGGGAAGGCAAAGATGATGTTTAGGTTGATGTAGAGGGTGGTGCCTATGAAGTTAGGTTGAAGGTTAAAGGGGTTGGAGTAGTTGGTGCAGGAGTGCCATAGGAGTAGGAAGGAAGGAAAGGTGTGGAGTCATTATCAAAAAGGTTATAGTTAACTGTCGTAAGAACATTCAATCTAGAAAAGGGAAACATATTTTCTTGAAATAAGGCATGCATAGAAATAAATATTTAACGATTGGACAACTCATAACACATATATCCTCTATGATTGGGTGGATAACCCAAGAATACACATGGGGTGATTGAGGTTGTAATTTATTTCTAGAGGTTGAGTGAATCGGAGGATAACACAAACACCCGAAGACTCGAAGATTGGAATAGGAAGAATCTTTTTGGTAGAGTATTTTAGTGGGTGAATGGAGGGCAAGCTTTTTGGAAGGGATGATGTTATGTAAGTATGCTGCCATTTGCAAGGCATGGTGCCTAAAAGATAGTGGGATAAATGCATGGGCTAGAAGGGTGGGGACGATGTTATTTATAGTACGAATTTTTCTTTCGGGTTTTCCATTTTGAGGGGAAGTGTGAGGACATGAAAACTGAAATGACATGCCATGGAGTTTACAATTTTTTTAAAGAGAACATTGTCATATTATTTTCCATTGTCACATTGAAAACATTTGATTTCTCGTTTCAATTAGGTTTTAATATTGAGCTCGAAATTAGGTTTCTTGTATAGGAAAATTCCACAGAAAATCTGTGAAATACTCTAAAAATAACACATAATAGCGGTTTCCTCCTGAACTGAGAACACGTGATGTTCAAGCATCACTATGCACAATATCAAAAGACAGTAAAGTATAAGACAAATAATTTTAAAAAAGATATTTTATTTGTTTCCCAAGTGGACAAGAATGACAGAAAAAATTGCTATGAAACTTATTACTAATAAGAAAATTATTTCGATGTAGAGAATTTACGACATGTGCTCTAGGGTGTCCTAAACGGTTGTGTCATACTTCATTAGATAATGTGGCAAACGTAGATGGTCGCTGGGCTGAAGTGTAAGGTTCGGTGGTAAGTGGGTAAAGGTCGCCGAAGTTGTTACATCTCAGTAAAGGCCTTCATGTATGAAAATATTTTATAGAGAAACACAGATGCCATATTTTTTATCAGCTTAGGGGCATGTAGTACATTTTGTATATTGAAAGCGTACGGAGAGGTAGTTAATGATGCATGCACATAACCTATAACTGGAATATTATGACCAATACCAACAGTAGTATTGTTACTCGTATTGAAATAAGACATAAGATTACCTCTGCTCACTGTCATATGCGATGTAGTCTCGGTGTCCATATACCATTGATCATCTGGTGGAGAAAGAGATAAGGTATGCATTGCAACTTGATTGCATGTTGGAGCATACGAATGGGATCCATGGTGACTGTCCTTGTACTGTGAAGTGCCTACAACATGAGCCTGATGAGTTGGCCTTTGACCAAAAATACAAGCTTACTTGTTCGAGTTTCCTGTAGTCGAGTATGGACGCAGTGGAGTGGACTAAGGCTGATTCCATGGTGGGAAACTCCACTGCTAATTCTAGTTAGGATATTGTGGATAAGTCCATTGTTGTAGTTAAGGCGGGTACGGTTCTAAAGTCCACGGTGGGTATTAAGAGCGACCACCGCCGCGTCCATTGTTCCGCCCTCTTCCTCAATGGCCACGACCACTTCCTCCTCTGCCATGATTGTTGGTGCCACCACTGCGATTACCACAGTTGAAATAGTTGGCAGCTGGGGTATCAACATGTGCGGCAATGATGGCAATGTCTCATAATAAATATTAATCTTGTTTGTAATTTATACGTGAATATCATCATTTTGTCGATCTTTAATTTATTTGGAGTTTATTGTTTTGTAACTTCAAAAAATATGTTATGTGGCATAGGGGTGTTCAAAACCGAACCAATCCAATAGAAAACCGCAAACCGAACCAATCCAAACTGAAACCGCATTTGGTTCAGATGCATTCGGATCATTTTTTTTACTCAACCACATGGTTTGGTTCGATTTGCGGTTTTGATTTTACCAACTGAACCAAACCAAACCAAACCGCAAGATAAGAAAAACTCTAATTAAATATACATCACATATACCATTACTCATAGAAACTCAATGAAAACTTTAATAAAATGACATATTTTTTTCTCTTGTTAAGTTTCTTCTTTGCTTTTTCTTCCAAAAATGTATTTATATGCTACTTGAACTCTTAAAGAATGATAAAAATTTAGTCTTTTGTATTTCTTACAAAGTTGGATTATTTTTTGTCCATGTTTTAATTTAGTCTACGCAGTTGAGAACATTGTTGGATGAAAATAAAATCTTAATGTTAGATGAAATTTAAAACATTGCTGAAAATATGTTGTGTTTTAGTTTTTTAATTTGATTTTAATGTTGGAAACAAAAAAACTTATTGTCTAAAAAAACCGCACCAACCGATCCAATCCAAACTGCATTGGTTTGATTTGGTTTGGTTTGGATTTTATTTTCAAAGTCAACTGAACCGAACCAAACCGCGTACTTTTTTATCTTGCGGTTCGGATGACTTTTAACCTCAAAACCAAACCAAACTGCACCGCAAACACGCATCATCAAATCAAACATAATTAAATAAATTTATATGCAAAATTATGTGTTGGCGATAAATATTTTTGTTGTCTAACTTTTTATACTTATCGCTAAAAGGCAAGGACACCAATTCCCTTTAGAATCCCTAATATAAAAAATCCCTTTAGAAAGGAAAAAAAACTACCAATTTAAAATATCTATTATAATTTATAATTTCTAAGTATAATAAATTACAATGTAAGTTATTAAGAAACAATGTTGGTTCTGTGATATTTTGTGTCTTGAGTCAATTAAAATAATAATGCTACGTCTCTTAATCATATTATTAAAAAAAATGTGGACAATGGCAGAGCTTGAATAAAAATTTAGAGTTGCAAAAGCGAAGATAAAAATTTAACTTGAAAATTTACAAAAAAATAATAATAATAATGAAAAAGATAAATTCATTAGTGTATAATGACATTAATATAGCTACATGTATAATTTATCATTTAAAGAAAGAGACCTCACAACAAAAATACAAGATAAGTCCACTAACTATTTTTCTCAAACCGACAAAACTTCAATCTCATTAATCAACTAATTTTTTTATTGAAATGAAATGGCCTAAAAAGTATAAAACTTAAATCATGTTAAGAAATTAGTCATTACAATATTTAATCTTGTTGTGAATTGAATCACAATTTGCTTGAATCAATTAACAAAGAAAAACATTAGAAACATATCGTACCTTGGTGAATGCATGTTTTATTACTTAAAAGAAAAGATAAAAACACAATTAATATAGCATTAATTTTAATATAAAAAATATAGAAAATATTAGATAAATCACACACAATTGAGTTTCTCTCATTCTCTTGAATTAAACACGATTCTTGAAGTCATGCATATCAATCACAAACAACAACACCAACTACATGCATGAACCATCAATATATTTTACAAATGGTATATATCTTTCATATTTTTCATGTATTGAATACGACTCTTGGAGTCATACATTTCAATCACAAGCAATAACATCAACTACATATACAAACCACCTATATATCTTGCAAATATACATATATCTCCCTCATTTTTCATGTTTCAAACATGGTTCTTTGAGCATGTGTGCCATGTGAGAATAAACATTATATATGTTACATATACAAAGTGATTTTGTTTATCTATCGTTTATTTATTAAATAATTGATTTTGTTTATAAGTAATCGCATTAAATTTTTAATGTTCTATTATTTTATGAAAAAATATAAATTATACATAAGTTGCTTTGACATTTACACACATATTAAGAAATATATACTTTTGTATCCGAAAGAGAAATTATGAGTAATTGTATAAAATTATCTCTTATTAATGACAAGGGAAAAAGAGATTAAAAGAATTAAAATAAGAGAGAATAATAAATGGTAAAACGTATGATAGGTAAAAAAATCATTAATAATGCATTGATAATGTAAAGTGACTTATAGTAAAACATATTTTTTTTTTCAAAGTAACTTATAAAATCATTGTTTCGTCTCTCAATTGTTTATTAATTTAAGGATTGTCTCTCATTTGTTTTCATATCTTCTTTTTCTTTTTCTTTTTCTTTTTCTTCTTTCTTTCTTTCTTTCTTTCTTTACTTCTTTTTGTACAAATACTTAAAATAAAAGTCACTATGTAAACATATGAGTACTAAAAATTGTTACCTCTCTAATTATTAACATATACTATGATAAAAGAAATTAGTCACACTCTAAATATTTATACATACTATATAGGGTTAAATATGTTTTTAATTTCTATAAATATTTCAACTTTTTATTTTAGTCCCCTAAAACTTTTCTTCGACTTTTAATCCCCAAATTTTTTATCCCTATAAAGTATTCAATTCGACCCTCAACTATTTTGTTAAGCTCCGTCATAAAAAATTAAATAAAAAAGACAACCCTTCAATATATAGAGTTTGTTGTAGGCATTAACAAAACATCATTGATAAGACTGCAAAAGGTTGAAGTTATAGAGTGTCATTCCGATACACTTAATCCATATTTAAAGGATCAGAACATGAAAGATCATTTAAAATATTGTTTGTCAATGTTTGATGGTAAAAGCATGTCTCATGATCCAAAATTTTAATAAATGCATAATATTGTGTTCATTGATGAGACATGATTATTACTTGCTTGCATAAGAGGATGGGCATATAGAACATGGAAAAGCAAAAACTTTATTGGCAAAATTATGATTTTGGCTGTATTTGCTAGATTAAGGTTCGACAGTCATGAAAATGAGACATTCTCGGGGAAGATTGGAATATTTCATTTTGGGGATCAATAACAAGCAAAAAGGACTTGAGCGGCGGGAACATTAGAAAAAGAAACTCATATCTCTATGACAAGATATGTGAGTAATATGTTTGTAATTTTACTATCCATCAAGAAGTTATGGCCAATGGAAGATGAAGGGAATATAATATTCATTCAACAAGATAATCCAAAGTCTCATGTTGATAAAGAAGATAAAGAATCTGTCGGGCAACCTGTGAAGGTGAATATCATATTCAATTAACATGTCAACCACCAAATTGTTCTGATTTAAATGTCTTAGACCTAAATGTAATTCAATTTTTACAAGAGAATAAAACATCAAAAGTAACTGATGATCTTAGGTTAAATATTAATTTCCCATTGTTCAAAAGAAAAATTATAACAATGAAACAAAAGTTGTTCTTCCTAATAAAAATATATATCAGTTATTTAGATTGTGGATGTTATTTATTCTTCCTAAAATTAGTTTGTATAAAATAAGAAACATAAAAGAAGAGAAATTAGTTTGCATAAAAAGCTACATATAACAACATAGTGAAGTGCTAGCAAAACTCTCTTCTAACACTCACATTCCTATTGGATAAAGATTATGTGGGATCCACACTTTAGAAATAGCTAATACCCAAAATGGTGAGACCCACACAAGTTCAATTCAATAAAAGAGTAAATGTCAGAGTGAGAGTTGAAAAGATAGTGTTAGTGACACTCCTCCAACAATATAACATGAGGACATCAATCACTTGGCCAAACACAAATTCCATTAATCAAAATTCTCAATGTAGCATAATTTCAACCACAAACTAAAGAAGAAAAATACCTTAACCAAATGTTCCAAGCCCAGTAACCCTAGCATGCTGAATTAAGAAACACAAATTTTCTAAACTTTTTAACATGTTAGCTATATGAAAATCATGGGAAGAAGAATTAAAAATCAACTAGAATAAGACCCGCGCGTTGCGCTATTCCAAATTACGTTTAATGTATTTTGTGATAATTTATAAATAAAATTTAAATAAATGGGATGAAATCATAATAAAAGACAAACTATTTTTGTGATAGAGATAGGTAATAAAATACATATTATTCTTGACAATCATATAAGGCAAACTATATCTCTTTAATTCATTAATTTTATTCTAGAAAATTCTATGCAACCTCATATAAAACAAATAACCAAAGATGGCGGTAAGAAACCCTCACAATCAACATTTAGAATATCATGAATATATACTTCCACAACCAATATATTTCAGCTAGAAAAATCCAAGTGATAGCTGGCATGATATAAGAATAAAGATCACCACAAAGTTAAGAATGTTGTTCATGAGAACTATTCAATAAATGTATGGTAATTAAACTTAGAAAATGTTTGTTGGACACCCATATTGAGTGTATATACATTGACAAATAAAGTGATAAAAGAGAGTAACGTGATAAATGTGATAGAAAGTGTAGAATAATATTTGGTGTTTAAATATAATGGTTGATTAAACTTATTGATACAATGGTGTTTGCTCTGATTGGAAAGTTTCTATTAGAGCAACCTCTTATCTAAAAGCTTATATTTTATAAGGAAAAGAAAAATACATCATATGTTTTTATTGAAAAATCTAATAAACATTTTTTAAGAAGAATGATGGAGAAAGTACGTGTTCCACAGATGCAATAAAAACAAACATTAGATATAAAGGATTTGATAACTTCAATATCACTTGCAGAATTGAAGAGCTTCAAGGTCGTACTTGAGATCACTGATGGTCGAGCTAGGCAAGTGTACAAAATCGTTTATCAAGTAATAAAGTGATAAGTAGCGTATCGTATCCACAAGGATTGTCGTTTCGACTAAACAACATGTGTTACTTATTTTAAGTTGACGATATAAAATAAAAGAGTTAAGGGTTAAAGATTGCAATTTTTATTTGTTTGCAACAGAGCAAGTTGCCTATTTTGGTTGATGAAAAGTAAGCAGTGGTTAGGGCTCTTTGAATCCCCCTATTTATTTTGTTGGAATTAAATAACATTCACGATGCGTTTAGTTATCTTAAGTAGACAATACAAGTGATGAGACCGTTGAGACATTCTAGCCTAGTCGGTTTTCAAGTTGCACTTGCTAATCGCACGGTGATCCTTACGTGCGGGGTTTATACTATCTCGGTTGATCTAGGTCTATCCCTCCAATGGCTAACTGCACTTGTTGATCGCATGGTGATCCTTACGTGGGGGGGTCTTGCTAATTCAAAGATAATTGAAATATAGACTTAAATTGGCGTTCCTAAATTTCCAAAGGCAAGATGGTCACACTAAGGTTATACGCGCGCTACGGTATAGGGTTATAAATCTTATAGGATTCTCCACCTTCGTAAGGATTATTAGTGTGGGGTCTGACCAGTGTTCCTAAAGGTGTTCCCATCTATGTATCTTAGTACACTCATAACACACTATCCTTCTCCCCTTGGTAGTTCAACAAACGGGAAACCCTATCAGCGTCTACCTTATCAAGAGGTCGAGGATAATGGTCTTACTAGGTTCACTCCCCTTGGTGTCTGTTTCCCTAATTAATAACTAGTTACATCCTGGGTTCAGTTGATTTTACTCAGTATTAGTATTGTCACCTCCTAAGTACTTACTACTAGGATCAACTCGCTTTCTGTATCTTTCGTCTAGTTATAAATTACTTATTTCCTAATAGTTTTTAGTATAAGGATATAAATATCAAGATATAAGCATCCTGATAGTAATAACAATGTTAAGCATCCTGATTGCACTTCGCCAAAATAAATTAATCCAAATAAAATTTAAAGCGAACAGAAAATATACAAAAATACACGACATTAAAGTAAATAATTATCCAACAAAACAAATAGAAGTTTATCTTAGAACCCTAACCTATAAATATCTAGTTACACATGATAAGTAAGACAAAATACAAAAAAGATAAAAACATACCCTAGAAAAGATAGGAGAAGATAGAACTCCTCCTTGACTCCTAGAATCGACTTCCTCTTGAACTGGTCCAGCTCTGAACGAGAAATTGTGAACAAGGAAGGCGATATTTATAGGGAAAGTTCCCACGTAACTAAAGCTAAAAATACGGGCTGCTCTAGACGAAACAGGGTGCCTAGGGGCATGCGCTTGGCACATGTGCATGCCAAGCTGAGGCGCCTAGCGCCCTCTGGCTTCAGTGTGTTTTATGTGCTGTTGTGCCTATTTTCTTCGCATGTTGAGGTGTTTTCTTCAATGTAAGATGTCTTGAAACTTGAGAACAGAATTCCTCCCTTTGTAAAGTCTTCTGAGGCCTCTTGAATCTTCATTCTTCATATTCCCAAGGTCCACATAAATCTTTGGATGTCTTGCTTTGCCTGATTTGCTTGATTTTTTTGTGAATTACTTCAAGAACACCGTAAAATTGCTATGTTTTAGGAAGAATAAAATTACATACTTAAATATATAAAATATTACAAATGTTCAGAAGTCATAGGCAATTGATCTAACACTCCTCTGCTTTGCTGGTAAAACCTACTAAAAATGACTGAAAAACATGCTAAAAATAACATAAGAAGACCTGTCAACAATCACGCACAACTTGTAGAATTGAAAATACATGAGATTTGGACACATTTACGTATTGCTGTCAAAAAAAAAAAAGTGTATTTGCATTAGATGTGAGACAATGTTTTTTGATCAAGCTATTTGAGACAATGTAGATTTAGGTATTGGAGGCGTTACTAAAAAGGTACTATTAGGGATGTTACTATTATTAATGCTTAATAGCAGTTTTAGCCCCCTCTTTTTTAAGAAGTTGCGATTTTGGCCCCCCTAATAAAATAAAATATAAAACCTCCCCCTAAGGATTGCCCCTTTTGTAGTTTTGGCCCCCTGGACCAATTTTGACCAAGTCAAAGCTGACGTGGATGCCACGTGTATAATTTTTAATTTTTTTTAATTATTAAAAAAACAAAAAAAATATTTTTTTTTAATTAAAATAATTAAAAAAATAAAAAATTACACACGTGGTGGCGTCTACGTGTGCATTGACTTGGTCAAAATTGACCTGGGGCCAAAACTGCAAAAGGGGCAATACTTAGGGCGCGGTTTTGTATTTTATTTTTTTAGGGGGCCAAAATCGCAACTTCTTGAAACATAGGGGGTTAAAATTGCTATTAAGCCTATTATTAAGAATTTTGCTCTTCTCCCAGCAAGTTTCGCTCCCACCCAGTCAAACTGACCAAAATACCCATGCGTTAATTAACTAACGCATGTGTAAATCAAACGTGAGTTAAATTTACATATGCGTGACTTAAGTCACGCTGCATGAGTTAACTCACGCAGGTGTTACACCTCGAGTGAGTTAACTCACGCTGGTTAACTGTCCTCGTTAATTTTCCAATGGCACTTTCCGTTGATGCAGTTTTTTATTTATTTGCATGTTTTCACTTGTCTTCCATATGGGACTGCAATAAAGGACATATGTTCCACCCTACTGGTTCTTTTGTCAAAAATTAACGTCATATATAAAGAACAAAAAGGAAAGGACTTTCTTAATAGTGTCACATGCAAATTAGCTTAGGTGTTGAAATTTATAGTGGTTGCTAATTCAAACTCAAACAATAATGAACCATGTGGAGAGAACTCACGGTTTACAATGGTTTTTTAATAATTAGTAGCGTGAGTTAACTTACGCATGTGTTAATCTCTTTATTTGAGTTACATCACGTTGAGTTTAATACTTGCGTGACTTAAGTCACGCCGCGTTAGTTAATTAACACATATTTTTACATATGTGTTAATTAACTAATGTAGGAGTATTTTGATCAGTTTAGCTGGATGAGAGCAAAACTTGATGGGAGAATAGCAGAATTTTATTATTAAAGACATAATAGTTGGGCCGTTAACTACTAAAGGAATTTTGTGCTTGATGAAATGTAACGGACAAACATTTCTTGAAGGAGATTTAATGTGAGGCTGGGGGATGTGTTTTCTAGCCACAAAAGAGAAGAGCAAGAATAGTGTTGATTTTGAAGATGCCATGTTGGAATATATCAACAGTAAAACTAGCAAAAAAAATTACGCGAAGGCTAAATATAAAAAAAATAAAAATATTTTTATAACCATATATGATAAAATAAAATTTTAGTCCCATAAATTATAATTTTTAAAGTTTAGTTCTTACAAAAATTATATTCAATATTTTTGTTTCATCTTTTTAAAGTTTAAAAAAAAAAGTGTTACGAGTCTTTCCAGAAACATAAACATGAGTATTCTGAAAATACATAGATAGAATGTAGGGGTGAACTTGTCCCGAGCATAACTCAGTTGGTAGGACAATGCATTATTATATGCAGGGGTCGGGGTTCGAACCCCAGACACCTCACTTATTCACCTTATAAGGTGAATTCTAGCCACTAGCCTACCTGACCAAAAAAAAAAGAATGTAGGGGTGAACTCAAGTGAGGGTGGAAAATCAATGTATAAAATCTTAAATAGAAAAAGGGTAAAATTGGAATTTTTTGTAATTTGTAGAGGTGAAGGTATATGTTGGGATATAGGGTAAAATTTCTTGAAATGTTAATTAAAGCAACAACAACAAATGAAATAAAAATTGACAACAAATATTTAAAAAAGTCGGGCAAAACCTGATTTAATAAGTCAATTTTATCCTTCTTTTTTTTTTGAAAATAAATAGATTATCAATGTATTGTCAATGTAAACAAATAGGTTATTTGCAAGAACTAATTATGTATTTAATTTGTTTCTAACTAATGCTGTTGATTTTTTTTTCTCTATAGTTGTTATTGAGACTAAAAATATCAAACCAATACAAATAAATAAATCAATCATGTAGTATTTTTTCTACATTATTATTTATGTTAATTTTCGACAATCGAACTTATTTAGATTAACTTAATATTTATTATTTGGGGTAGCTAAATATAATTATTATACTAACCAATTCAAAAATAGTTTTTTTTAGGGTAGCAAGGGCTACCTCACCTTCTTGAAGGGATCCGCCCCAGGAACATATCTTACATGAAGAAAATTGAGGTATATCATATAAGAGTGGATGATGTATCAATCAGAAAATTTAATAGATTTGAATTGATTCATTCACCAACGAAAAGAAATGTTAGAAAAACCATGATACCTTTATTGCACTGATCAAAAATTAATTTTTGAAGGCTTGATTTCTGTACTCCAATCTTCGAAATGGCAATATATTATTAACCTTGATGTTTGATTGCGAAATTATCAACCTGAAAACATTCATCCCACAAAATGAACAATGTAAGAGCATCAAAAAGTAATGCAGACACAAAGAAATCCAATGTATAAAAGACCAAAAAACAGATTGATTTGAATTCTCACTCATGTTAGAAACTTGATTTGCATAAAGATGTCGAAAAACTGTAACTTGAAACGATCAAAGATTTGCACAAATATGGCACTCATAAACAAAGAAAAGCAACCAATTACACAGAAGTACTTTAATAAAACTAAATAAAAAAAAAAGAGGAAGAAAACGAAGTAATGACAACATAATAAACATGGACAACCCAAAAAAAAATGATATTCATTCAAATTGATAGTATATATCATTCTAACTTTGTTAAAAATGTAAATGATGAATTTTGAAACAAATTAATAACATACAACAATAAAATGCCTACAAATAATATAATTAAATTAAAGTGACCGGAATATCCATGACTCCATATTGCAACGTTGATGTTCAAATCATTGATTGAATAACCAATCTTCAATAGGAACCAAATGAACAACGCAACAAACCGAGAAAAAAATCAAACAGCGCTGCACAAAACGATGAACAACACAACGCAAACAAACTAATAATATAGAAAGAAATAATAGCCACACCTTTGAAAGTTATTGGAAGAGAAAATACTTTCTTGTCAGAAAACAGAAAATGGTTAACGTACTAAAAATTGAACTCATAGTATTGTTGATGCATGTCTCATTGAAGCATGAATAGAGGGAAAACACTTTCTTGACAAAACACGACCACATGCTCCATTGAAGCATGAGTTTCGAGGTATTATTGCATTGTGGTGTTGATAAAAAAAATCAAAGTTCCATGTCCAAATATATTTAATAAAATTAAATAAACACAACAAATAAGGGATGAGTAGCTCACTTGATTGAACTAAGTGATTAAAAGAGTTAGGAAGTTAAATGTCTTCTGTTCGAATATGACAAGATAGTGATGGAAGTGTAACACATGAAAGATCAAAGAAATGGGAGGAAGAGAAAGAGAAAATGCGAGTGTAAAAAAGAAGATTGGATGAGCGGAACAAAAATGGTAAAATGGTAAAATTTGAATTCAAAAAATAGAAGAAATGAAGGAAAGTTTATTGTAAAAAGATATAAAAAAAAATAGAAAATTGACGAGTTGTTGACTGATAAGAATAAGTCAAGATTGTGTTTTTTCTAACTATTAAGTTTTAGAGAAATTCTAAGTTTTATAGTGTGAGAATAGATAAATTTTTTAGACCCTCCTTCTTAGTGGGCAAAATGCTTCCACCAACACCACATTGGTTAACAACATTGACTTATGTTTGTACTCAAAAAAAAAACATTGACTTATGTTTTGTCTTCATACTAATGTTCAAAAAATGAAATTCAACTAAAACCATGCCTAATCCATATAACTAATAATGCACTAATATAGTTCATCAATTTTGACTAATTTTTGTCATCATCAAAACATAGTTGTAATAAAATACTATATAATAAATAAACAATACACATTATTGCATAAATTATATTTCTTTTAAATATATTGATCAATCAACTAGCTTGAGTTTCAAATTTTTTGTGTGTGAATAATTATAGTAGTATACATTTTTAACATATTTTTAATAATGTCTATGCATCGTGTAGCTGTTTTATGCCCTTATTTTGGCTGGTAGGTAGAAGTTAAACTTGTATACTTCACAATGGCAACAAGTTGGCAACTATTTTAATTTCTTTACTCAAAAAAGAACCTCCAAAATTAATTGAATGACGCAATATCAGTAACAGACACTATAAAATTCAAAATTGAATAAGCACTTATTTTTTTTAATTGAAAAGTCCTTTTACTTTCAAAATTCTGAATCTCCTTTTTGAAATGTAGAACATGAGACAAAGAACACATCACATTCTTAACATTTCTCTCTTTTCCCTCCACTTTCTTTCTGTCTTTTCCTCTCATTGCTATTGCTATACCACTTGTTGACTTCTTCAATTTTTATTCTATTAGCACCCTTTTGTTTTTGTCTACACCCCCTCAAAAATTTCATCTCAAAAACCATTTTTTACCATGAAAGTTTGCATTTTTAGCAAGATTTTGTGATCTTCTGCTTCTTCCCTTTAATGGGTTTGATCTTTATTGGTTAAATTTTGTTTTTTTTAGAAAGTTTCAGTTTTTGGCTGATAAAGAAGGAAAATTTGGTGAAAGTGGAAGCTAACTAGCTATGGTTGCTGAAGCTTGGATTTTGAAGATGGGTAACCAGGTTAGTGCAAATATTAAACAAGCCCTTTTGCTTGAAACTTCTTCTCCTAGTAGAAAACATGGTCCTAAAAGGAAAGAGAATAAGAAAGTAGAAACCATAGGTATTCTTTCTTTTGAAGTAGCTAATGTAATGTCAAAAACCATTTACCTTTATAAATCTTTGTCTGATTCTGAGATAACTAAGTTAAGGAATGAGATCTTGAACTCAGAGGGTGTTAGGAATTTGGTTTCTTCAGAAGAGGGTTATTTATTCGAGCTTGTTCAACGTGAGAAGCTCGAGGAATTGAACCGTGTTGCTGGTGTGGTTTCTAGGTTAGGGAAGAAGTGTTCTGTGCCTGCTTTGCAAGGGTTTGAGCATGTGTATGGTGATGTTGTTAGTGGTGTTATAGATGTGAACGAATTGGGGTTTTTAGTTAAGCATATGGAAGGAATGGTGAGGAAAATGGATAAGTATGTGAGTGCTACTAGGAGTTTGTATGGTAAAATGGGGGGTTTGAATGAGTTGGAGCAAACAGTGAAGAAGTTTCAGAACAATAGCCAGAATGAGGAGAGTAGAAGAGGGTTTGAGCAGAGGCTTGTATGGCAGAAGCAAGATGTGAGGCAGCTTAAGGAGATTTCACTTTGGAATCAGACTTTTGATAAGGTTGTTGAGTTGTTGGCTAGGACAGTTTGTACCTTGTATGCAAGAATCTGCATGGTCTTTGGTGATTCTACTGTGAGGAAGGATGGCCTTGGGATTGGTAATTGTGAAGGTTCGCCACTCGTGCAAAATGAATGTGGTTCGGCGTCTAGCTTGATTAATGTTGAGGTGAATTTGTCGGAGAAGTTGAAACGCAATCATAGCAAGAAAAATGGTTACAATATGAGTTCAATTGGGGGAAATGGTAGTAGTAGGTCTCAAATAGACATGAAGAGAGGTGAGTTAGCATATGTTCAACTTGAAGATTTTGGTTTTCCTTGTGGAACAAGTCCTGGGAGACTTTTCATGGAATGTCTCAGTTTAAGTAGCTCAGTTTCAAAATTCGACGATTTCGATGATGTTGTTATCGATCGTGAGGACCAATACAGTTGCGTATCAAGCTCTCAAAGTCCTATTGGGATTGGAAATTTCGTCAAGAAAAAGGAGCACTTATGCTCAACCTTTGGTGCAAATAGTGGATCAGCTGTTGTTTATGCTCCTCCTTCAACTCTGGGAGGATGTGCTCTTGCATTGCATTATGCTAATATCATTATTGTCATTGAGAAAGTACTTAGCTTTCCACATTTAATTGGTGAGGAAGCTAGAGATGATCTATATAAGATGCTGCCAACTAGCTTAAGGTTATCTTTGAAGGCCAAACTTAAGACATATGTCAAGAATTTGGCCATATATGATGCCCCTCTTGCACATGACTGGAAGGCGACTCTTGACGGGATACTTCGGTGGCTTGCTCCGCTTGCTCATAATATGATGAAATGGCAAAGTGAGAGGAATTTTGAGCAACGCGGAATAGTTAGCAGGACGAATGTGCTACTATTTCAGACATTATACTTTGCGGATAAGATAAAGACAGAGGAAGCTATATGTGAACTTCTTAAAGGACTGAATTATATTTGTCGTTATGAACAACAACAAAACGCGTTACTGGGTTGTGCAAGCAGTTTCAATTTGGAAGATTGCATGAAATGGAAATTGCAGTATGGTGATTCGTTACTCGATTGAACTCATTCTAGATATTGTAATCCTCGGTGTGGTGAGCATTTCCTTCATCTATCGTACCATTCAAAAGTATCATTTTGATACCACAATGGATTAGTTTGTACATTAATGTTGTTGAATATTTGAAAAACTTAGTAGCATTTTGGTTGCAATTTGATTTTTAAACTACATAACCTATCATTTTTATAAAATGGGCAAATATATTCACACTGAACTTCTAATTATGTTTAGTTGCTGTTAATTCATCCGTGCATTTACTCTATTCAAAAGTTCTGTATTATGAATTTATAATCAAGTCATAATGTATAAGTTTCTTGCCTGCCACCGGTTCCTGATTCCATTGATTTGCTTAGGGGGTTCATACTTCATAGTGCTAATTCAGAGAGTAAGTCTCTCTTCATTAGAGGGCACATTCTTGTGGTGTATCAATATCTTTGAATTGTGAAACTTCTGCTTAAGATGAAGTGGTTTAACTTTGGAAAAGTAAGCACTTTAGATGGGAATCATTGTGCAAGATTCTGTCTGTCAATCACTTGGCAAAAACAGAGATGTCAATTTTAGTCGGACCAGACGGGCCAGCCCAATAGGTTCATTTTTTAGGCCGGACTGAACTCCTTATTTATATAGTTACGAAAATAACTAGGTCACTTCGCCCCGTTTCTCACATCGAGCCAAATTTCATCTATATACTATGTAATTTTATAGAAAAATATATATATGATACTATGCTTGTTAAAAACACAGATTTAATCGAGCTCGCCCTAATGTGTACTAGACCATAAGATATGTGACCTGATAGAAATATGGTCCGGCCTGCTTCTGAACTTTTGTCTGATGGGCTAGGCCGGTCGTCCCGATTCGATACATTTAGGCATAAATTCTGCACTAAAATATTGATTTGGGAGTGGCTGATTGGATGAATAAAAAGGTGGTTTGGAGATACTTAGGCCAATGAAAATTGTGCTACAAGGTCATTAGTCTCTAAATTATAGATATTGGGTTAAAACTTTTTGTTTTCTGGTTTGGAAACTGATACACTTCAACCTCTCATGCAGCATTTGGATGTAATGTAATTATATGCTATGAGAGATCAAAGGTACACAAGCTCTATGAGATTCTAAATAATAATTTTTTTGAGTAGTAAATGTAAATCTGTTGCAGCTCTACACACACACACTGTTGAAATCCTGTTTCCATTAAAGTTGTGGCTGTACTGCATCATGGGACCATGCATCAAAAGATACCACTGTCTGTGACTGTGAGTTACCACATTTAATTATGATCCATGAAATGAAATCTGGAGCTTGATGCACTATTTAAACTTTGAGTTACCGTGTCAGGCAAATCAGTGGACAGTGGACAGAGTTGACTTGAAGAATCATTGCATCATACACACACAGCTGATTCACCATTCTGTCATGTACTCATGGAACATTCATTTATAACCAATCTCAGTTTTCATTTACTTTCTTCGCATGGTCTTGCCTTCCCTAGTAACACTTACCTACTTTTTTAAACAGTGATGTGGTAATCCCTGTTAGCACCTCACCCTTTTCCTTCAATCACCCCACACTCTCTCTCTCTCACTCTCACTTCCTTTTCCTCTGCCACCATCACTCCTATTCCCTTCTTTTTGTTTCAAGTTTCACTATCTATACCATACCACAACTCACCCACTCAAGGCTTCATATTCTTTTATGCTTTGCTTGGACGAAGAAAAAGTGAAAGGAAAAAATGTTAAAAGGAAATGAAAGTGTCCCTAACAATCTTACTTTCCTCAAAAAAAATCTTGTGAAAATTACTTTCCTATATTGAAATACTTTATTTCAACGAGACTGGTTTATTTATTAATTATCTTAATTATTTATCAAATTTTCGACTCAACTATTTATCACTTGAGAACTTTATTGTGATTGAATACAAATAGTTTTTCTATCTAATGATTTAGTCACAAAACTCATACACATTAATCACATAAAAGAGGAGTATTGTGAGCACCAATACATCAAATATCTCATGTATAAGCGAGAATAGGCTAAGCCGAACTAGACTTAGTAAGACTCAAGCTTAACTTGGTAAAAAAATTCAAGGCCAAGGTCTTGTTTATAGCCTTACATAGACTTGTTTTTAGACTAGCGTTTGGGCGTTTGATATAGCTTGTTAGACTAATGACATGTGTCCAATAAAGTTTAGTTTGACACCTAATCCTGAGGGCAAGACCCTTTGCTTCCCCATCTCATATTATTTACATATTCTATTGGATTCTAGAAGTGAATTGTCCACCTCTATTGAATCTTAGATTTGATTTACAATTCTATTTGATTTGATTTACATAATTAGATTTGAATTACATAACCACTCTCCTTTTTCACAAGAGCTTTGAAATTTTTAGAAGCTACAAATGTCTAGGATTTTTTCTATAGAAAATAAAGCTAAGCCTTTCTCCAATCATTTCTAAAGAGCAATTTATTCATCCAAGGCATATTTCAAAAATAAAATAAAAATAAAGAGCATATTTATTATCATCAAAGAAAGATGGATCAATTGGGCCACACACATCTTGTCGTATGAAACAAAGTTGGAGAGACTGGTTCGCTCTTAAATTTTGCTCCTTTTGGAAATTAACTTCTTGCATACTTTCAAAAAGAGATGTTTTACACGATTGATTGAGATGATATATAAAAGACATTTACTTTTACAATCATTTTGTCTCTTAATGCCTTGATTGATCCAAAATTCGTCTTTTATGCTAGCCTTCAAGCAACACCTTAGCAATCGAATTATAATTGTGATCTTGAAGCCATAAACGGCAATCTTTCATCTGAGCTTCAAACCCCTTTTGGACAAGTTGTACCAAACACAAACTATTGCCAATTAGGTTATGAACGTGGTAAAAATACATGACTAATATTGAGAGCATCATTCTTTTATGAAATTAAAATAGTATAATACCCAAAAGAAATTATATTTCCTTTTACCTCATCTTGTTTTACAAATTTTCCTTTGTATCCGTGAAGTTTTATTTTATTGAAGTAGCAAATAAATTCACATTAAATTGGAGCGGTACCTAAACTCATATACAATCTAAGAGAAGGTGATAGCAAAGATAAATGTACCCCAAAGATAGAAGGGAGCTGCCCCTACCGATCTATAGAGTCAACACACCACTCATATAAAATAGACTATGCATTTTGTCCTTACCAAAAACGGTTTCTAAGATTGTACTTTAACATGCTCTACTCATGTACTAGAAACCTCCCTTCCCAATCTCTAAAGTTTCTTCTCATTTCTAGCGGTTCATATTGCCCAAATGACAAAGTGTCAAATTAAAACCTAACTCTTTCACATTTTCGCAAGTACCCTTTGCAGGACAAAAACCAGAAACAAATTGCATCGTGCAAGTCACTCGATGTAACAATAATTACCCCAATAAAGTTGGTCTTAAACTTCTTTGTTATCAACATGACCAACCTTCTTTTTTTTTTTTTGAAAGAGCATGACCAACCTTCTATTTTGCATTAGTTCTACACCAAAAAAAAAAAGTAATGACACTAGGTTTTAAGTGAGAATGGTTAAGTCTTACATCGTCTATAAATGAGTAAAATGTTGAATTTATTACAGAGGTGACTCATATTCCTAATTTCTTAAGATTTTAGGTGGAGATGTGGGTCTTACTCTTATGATCTTGAAGCATTGGCCCCGTTGACGCCTAAACTCCCCAATGAGTGATATCATAGCCTTTGTTCGCTGCTTGGTGGAGGAACATGAGAGGATCCCGTGTTGGATTCTGCTATGGGAGTGAAGTAAAATGTTGAATTTATAAATGTCTCAAGATTTTTGGTGGAGATATGACATCTTTCTCTTATGGTTTTGGAATATTAACCCATTGTTTCCCTCATTGACCCCTAAATTCCCCAACAAGATAACCATACATGGGACAATCAAAACATTCAACATTAATTTATCCTACATTTTTCGCACATAGTTAACTAGCCCCAAGAGGAGTATAACGCGGGAAGCAAGTGAACTCATTGTGTATTTTGCTATGGGACCAAGTGATAGACTCTCATTTATTTCATTATCTTTGTTTTCTCGGGTGGTTTATGGCGAGCAACGTTTAGGTGTAGTGACCATTCTACTTCACACTCCTGATCTTTGGTTTATATATATTACATTTTGTTAACGAGTGTTTCTGTAGTATTCTTTAAACATTTCAAAATAAACAATTATTTTTTATTAACGAGTATAATGCCCACGAAAATGCACGAACTTATTGGATCCTTTCTTTCTGAGCAATATTAATTGTGCTCCCCGCCAGAAACTACTTATCAATCATTTCCTGCAAAGTTTCTCAATAATCACCGTCTTCATAATCTTATTTATCTATACCACCACCACCTACGTGTCTTGCTTCAGTGATATTACTGACATAACCACCTCAAGATGTAAAACGTGCCTTTCTTCTTCTGTTTTTCTTTATCCAAAAAATCATTTTTCTATTTAAATGGGTAAAAGGTAATTACAAGTGGAAGGGAACAAGGCGTGAGAGAGACCCAGGCTAAGAGTCATGCGTGTTAATTTGAAGTTGGAGAGAGAGCGAGAAGTATTTCAAAACTTAAGTGTTTTTTCACGTAAAAGCCGTGTACGTTGTTTTCCACGAAATATCACTCGTACCATCAAGCATTTCTCTTAAATAAAACGTTACATCTTTTCCCATATTTTATTATTATAAGTTTTATTATTTTAGTAAAAATGGTTAAGGTTCACATTTGAAACTTTTTAGGAGGTCCATTAGATAAACTAATTAAATCATATTAAATCTAATACATGATCCATAGCATCACTTATAAATTAAAAAACATTAAAATACCTTAATTTACTAGAAAAACCTGGAAAACATGACACGAAAAATAAGGCCACGACATTACCATTTCCATTTTTTAAGAGAAATAAAATCATCTCCTTTTCTATGATATTTTTTTTTTCAATAAAAACATCATTACATCTCACCTTAATCAAAAGAATATGTTCATGGTTTTTTCAAGAGGTTTTGAGATAAAGCCGGGTTTGAAAGTGACATTTTCAAAAGTTGTTTAGTGAGGGTGAATGTGTCACAAGAGTTTACGTCAATGACGTGTAATTTTCTGAATTGTAATGAAGGAGGTCTTTTGTTCAAATATTTGGGGTTGGGGCAAATCTGAGGAACCTATCTACTTGGAAGCTGCTATTGGAGCGATTGAGACGAAAGTTAAATTTTTGAGAGAATAAATTAATAACATTGGTGGTCGAACTTTTCTTCTTAATCTAATATCGACGAAGGTGTACATGATAAGTTATGTTGGTATAACGAAGAACAATTTTCCAACCAAGAGGTAATGGAAATTTAGGTGTGAGGGATGTTAGGGTGATCAATTTGGGCCTATTGCCAAAACGAAGATGACGGTTGATTCAAAGCATAATGCAAATTGAAAAGAGGTTCTAGTTGAGAAATATGAGTTTCACATTAGTAGCTTGTTGGATTGGGGTAGTTAGTCTTTGACTTAGTATGCATTAAGATGGTGGAAATATATCGGGAATTTAGAGGATTTCATTGGGTCAAATTGGCTCAATAGGAGGTGGTGAGAAAGGTTGATAATGAAGGGAATACTAATTTTTGGAATGATCCTTGGAGGGGGAATTTATTGCTTTGTGTCTAATACCTATAACTTTATGCAATTTCCAACCAACAACCAGCAAAATTTAAGGGCATATGGGTGTCAAATGAAGGGAAAAGGTTATTGGAGTTCTATTGGAGGCGACGATTGTTGTTTGGGAGGTTGATTTACTACCTTGTTGGATGTGCATATGTGGTCTCAAGAAGAAGACTTTTGGAAGTGGAGACGAGATGAGGATGATATGTTTACAGTGGAGTCTACTTATAAGATGCTAGAAAGATTGTTGGTGTGTGGGGACACTCAGAATGGTATTGAGAAGCAATTGTCTGGTCACCTTGGAAAGATCCTAGCTTCGTCAAAAGTAATGGTCTTCTCTTGGAAACTCCTTCTTGATCGGATTCCAACGAGAATAAATTGATCTAAGTGTAGTGTTTTAGCTCTGGAAGTCTCGATTTGTTGTGTCTTGTGTGATGGTGTTGAGGAATCGTCTCTTTAGGCCCGGCTAGCCCGTAGAGGCTTTTTGCCACTTTCCTTGATTGACGCAAGGTCGGGGTCGTGTCGAGAAAGGACAATAAGAACTTTCTCCTAATGTTACGTTTTGTCAACATATACTATTTTCATGAGCGGTGCCGGGATTACTAGCGATTCCCCATGCTAGAGCGGGGGCTTCCATTCACCAACGCTGACTAAAAGTGCTCTCTGAACCGTGCAAGATAGTCACCCATCACACGACTCTCAAACCCAACTTGTGGTGAATCCTGGGAGACAAAGTCAAAGCTAGGTTAGGCAAGCTTGGATGCCCCTACTCCCAACAAGTTGTTGGATGGGATCGTGAAACTATCGCCCTTTCCTGCATTACCGGAGGGATTGCTTTTCTGCTGTAACCTATCTTCATGCAGCTGCAAAAGAATCAGGTTTTTTGATCTGGTCTAGTTCAATTCTTTCGATCTATCCCCTTTCTGTCGAAGTAAAGCTAGAAACCGCTCCTCTATCTTTCCTTGCAATGTGAAGTGGTGTGCAACATTTGGTCTAAATGATGTGGTAGCTTGACTTCAACTTCATTATTCCACCTAATACAATGTCTTAAGGGATCTTGTAACCGTTTTCCTTTATTAAAATGTACCATACTATATGCATTATTCAAGATTTAAAATTTTCTACTTTAAATTCATAATAATATTGAGTACATCTATAATACTAAATATCGCTTTTATAACTCGGTTTTATTAACACCATTTCTAAATTCTTGAATCTCAAAGTCTAGGGAGTTACCTTTCATTTATTTTGGACTATCGGCAGGTGCATATCCAAAGAAGGTTTCTACATAGAAACCAGTGGTGGAGGCGGTTGAGAGTATAGTCAAATCTTGAAAGAATTGATGTATAACTTTGGGAGGTAAGTAAGGCGGTGCTAAGAAATTTGGTTCTTGCTTGAAGACCCTAGTAGGTATCCAAAGGAGAGAAGGTGGTCTTTGGACTTGGGGGAAAAATCAAAACAAAAATATTTTACAGGGGGTAAATCAAAAAATATATTTTACAGGGGGGAAAACCAGAAATGACCTATATTACAGGGGGGTAAAGACCTATTAACCCTAAAATATTTAAGAAATATGAACATGCCACTTTTGACAAAGTGGAGACAGTGGCTTTTGATGGAGCTAAAATAATCTCCATGGAAGGAAGTGATATTTCCAAAACATGGGGTTGGAATATGAGTTGATTCGAACGTGTCGAGAGGTACAAGGTTAAGTTGGAAATCTCTATAGTAGAGGGATATTTGTGGGATGGGCTTGATGAGAGGTATCGAAGGAGATTGGTTCAACATTATGATATCAAAAAAACTTGAGAATTTAGAGAAATCATTTTTTGGTCCTATGTATTGATTAGGTAATGTGTTAAGTGAATTTTTCTTAAAACTTTTTGCGATGTCATTGCATAAAGAATATTTGGACTTGGGGCTGGAAATTAATCTTGAAATGGGAAAACTATAGAAAAACTATGCTTCATTAAAATTCATTGATCTTCTCGAAAACTAATTATGGTGTGGTTGCCATGAAGAGCTAATCTTTCGAATTCGGGCGTTTATGGTGGAGGTTTTACCTCGCTATGTGCATGGTGTACGGAAATTAGGGAAAAGGAATACCATTTATTTACAACTTATGACTAGGTAATAACACTATTTTATAGTATTTTCTAATAATGTTTTGTTTTACAAAATTATATTTTTATTTAAGTTTTATTTTCTTTTTACTATATTTTTAATAAATAGGTAATATGAGAGATATATGGTTCAATGGTGTAAGAAGATACTAGAATCTACCAAGCCTTTTGGCCAAACCAAGACCTAATGCAATCAAGGCTGTTTTCAATGAACGAGTGAAAAATAACCCAACACCCACTTGAGAAATCAAACCATCAAGTTTCAAAATCGTTATCTAAAAATGATGGGAGAAGGCAAATGATCATGCATTCAAAACATAAATTGTTACGATCAACCGTAATGGTGGGTTACAACCGTAGTTGCTCTATAAACTCATGTTTAGTGGTTTTTCTTTTCGCCATTTGTTTGTATAATTATTATTCAATATGATGTTAATGCATGAATGTAATAGTGTTTAGCCTATAAATATTCTCTTTGGTTTGAAACCACTAACCATCAAATAAACCTTGAGATTCACAAGTCCATGTGGGATCAATATTTTATTGCGATGATAAAACTGTGCATTTACTATGATATACTTTGCTAGTGCGATTTGGTATAAATGTTCAGTTCAACCATAGATATTTTAAAATTTTGTATTCGCTAAATTTTATTGAGTGGTGCAACATCACTTAAATGCTAGATCAATGTAATCTAATTCCTCCAACTTCACATTTTTTTGATTTTTTTTCATTGAGTCTTGTGTAAACAATTACGATTTTGTTGGTATGATTTAAGTAAAATTGATGCTTATAAACTACACTTAATCTCAATTTTTAAGCAATGTAAGACTTTTTTTTATAATTTATGAACAATGTTAATTAAAGACAAAATCAATAAATTAAGTAAGAAAACAAATATTTTATCCCCTCATGTTAACAACAACACACCTCACACCAAAAATAATGAAATTAATTCATTCATAAACACTTATTCTTTCCTTAATTTGTCATCCTTTCTCTCGTGTTCTTCTCTAATTACTCCATTATTATAACACATTTGTCTCACAGTTTATGTTCTAATTTTTGATTTCTAATTCTCTCACTTTGTACTTGAGTTGAGTCTGTGAAAGGTTTGGTATCTCTTCTATCTTGTAACCAATAGAATAAAAAAACAAGTTATGAAGAAAAAAAATTAGACAATGGTTTTTAAATCAAACCCTTTACTTGATTCCCACCCAATATTTGCATCCAATTCTTTCTTCTAAGCACCTCATTCTCTTTTACCCTATCTTCATCCATTTGAGTTAGTGAGTGAGCATCATATGTTAGGTCATCATAAACATACTTATCCCTTTTGTTCCATTTTCAGCTCTCTTATTGTATTAGACTTTTTTGTTTCATCCCTATATCTCATACATCACAACAAACAACTAAAATCAAACAAACCTAATCAAGCTCAATTGGTTGCTCATCATCTCATCAACAAAACCATCATCTTTTTCTTCTTAATTGTAGAAATATGACAACCACAGTCCTGGCTAATCCTTGGTGGACAATTCAAGAAGGGTTATCTGGGGTTGACCCAAGAACCCACTCACCAAGTGGTTTAAACAAACACCACAACATAAACCTAACAATCAACGAAAATCACGATGAAGAAGAAGACTACGACAACATAGATGAACCTAGAGAAGATGCAGTCCAAGTTGGTAACCAATGGAGCTGATATAGTGAAAAAGCGTAGCACAATTTGCAAGGTGTCAACGCAGTGTTTGTGTTCTCTACAAAAGGGCTCCTAACCGGGACAATTCTACCTCATCCTACTCAACTAGGTTCAACTCGTCTTATAGTGTACCTGGTCGGAGGTCAGTGTCAGGTAGTTGGAGGTTGTGTTGTTGTAACTCTTGTTGTAGTTGTAACGCCCTATTTCTATTAAAGCGATAAAACACGCAAATAAAGCATTTATTCAAGAAATAGACGCTACGTCTTCACATCAAAATTCAAACAACATGCATATATAAGATTCATCAACAGTTGCAGCAGATATAAATCATACATCTCCAAAGTATACATGCCATGAGATCAATATACATCATCATATAAAATCTCCAAATCCCGACATATGGGTCAAATCTCAATAACAAATAAATCCAACAAAGACATAAAGACCCACATCCTAATCAGAGCCTAATCTAAGACTACAAGAAACGATAACGGAGATTAGCTCCCGCTATCCAAGCACTCACCAAAAGCAAACTACTACTGCACTCTGTCTACCCATTCATACAAACAGGTAGGCGGTCAAAACCACTGGGGGTAAGCTTCACATCAATCATAATCAACATAAACAGTTTGACATAAAGGAATCAAATTAAGTCTCAATTAATTATCAGGAGCAATTAACTTTCATGTGCATATACACACAACAATTATAATGTCACGAGTATATATTCATCAAACATCACTTAAGACTCATGCCAATATGACATGCGCCTATATACGACACATATATGCATGTGGTACCATATCACCGACAACTAGATGCCAACCGAACATCTTATGTAAGAGTACACCTCCTCTTACAATTCAACTATGTAAAAGTACACCTCCTTTTACATTTCTCATATGACTCAATATGATTTATGATGCATGGACATACAAGCAAAGACCCAATAATGCAAAACCTTCAACATATACCTCCACCAACATCAATGTAAAAGTACACCTCCTTTTACATTGATCAACTTCAACAACAATTGCATTATCAAGTATTTACGTCCACACAATCAACAATTCACAATTCAAATAAGAGTCCTCATCATATTATCAACAAACATCCACATCAATTGTCATACATATATTAATCAACATCAACTATATAATATAACTCCACGACTTCATACACTTTCTCACAATCCAAGTAAAGGAGAAAATACAACACTTTATGATAAACATCAGTTTCAACACCTAATAATCATTCACATATCCTCATTTAATCATATGAAGCTATTCCCGAAAGATTTGCAAGGTATCCGGCCTTAAAGACCATTATCGACAAGGTTCATCTCTCATTTTATAACTTTAAAATAATTGAAACAAATAAATCAAAACTAACTAAACAAGGTCCAATACCTCAACTATGTATACACTTAGATCACATATGAGTGCAGTAGAGTATACATGTGTGTTTCATCGGCCAACTTCGACAAAATCATCAAAATCACAAGTTCGTCTCTCTTTATCATTTTTCCAAAAGAATTTAATTTTCAAAGCAAAACAAGTTCCAACTCAATGAAACCAACCGTAACCATTTTTAGAAATCATATGATCAGCATACAACCTTAACACTACTCCATTCCCTTGGGAAAAACAAGTTTCGGAAAAATCGACGTTATTGGACAATTTTCAAAAGTTAAGGTCAAAATCACAATATCAAGTCCAATCTCATCTATGAGATGTTCTAGTAGGTTTAAAAGCATAAACAGTAGTTAAACAAGTAGAAAGAAGTATTTTACAAAGCTCGGATTGGTCCCCGGATGCCCGGAACGAAAATCAAAAGATGCTGAAATTGGGCTCGTTCGCTTAAGCGACGACCTGTTCGCTTAAGCGACCAAGCTCCAGTAGCTTGCAGTAGCTGTTTGCTTACCGTTCGCTTGAGTGACCGAGTTCCAGAACTCTCTGTGACTGTTCGCTTACAACTCGTTTACTGTTCGCTTAAGCGAACAGTCATCAGTTCTGCAGAAAACTTTTGGGTTCCAACCCCTTTTCACGCAAAATCCCCAATTTTGATCTCCCAATACCCAAATTCGTTCCCAAAGGTTGTTTACAGGTTCATGAACTCAAAAGGGCTTTAAAAAACACATTAAGCATGAAAACAATTGTCATTTCAACATGATTCATCAATCAACCCATTTCCACAAAACCAACAACAACAACTTAATTCTCTTCACAAACCCATGATTATGAACACCCAAGTTATGAATCGTCAACAACATTATCTCATAACAACTACAACATCAATCAAACATGAATTCCACCACAATTCAACAACAACATAGGCAATTCAACAATTAGAGCACAACTCACAATATACCCATTTTCTCATATTATGGACATGCAATTTCATCATCAACAATCCAATTATGAACAATTTCATATCCTCAAACATATCACTAACACTAGTGCACGAATTTCAACAACTAAGCTCACAATAATCACTTATCCAATTAAGCACTTATGCAAAGAATTAGAGAAAAGATTACCACTAAGAGATTATGAATGAAATCTAACCTCCTTACCTCAATAAGCTATAATCCTAACAAAAGCTTCAATTAAGCTCCTAGAATCCCTAACTCCCCTTGGTTCTTCAAGCTTCTCTCTACAACCCTCTTCTCTTCCTCTTGCCCCTTTCTCTCTCTACCTCTTCCAAAGCTTATGAAATGATGGTGTAACCTTATTTTCTTTAATGACTAATGCTTATATAGTCTCTACCCAATTGGGCTTAACCTCCTTAATGTCTTAATGGGCTCACCACACTTATAAACTAACTCCCAAAGTTTCTATTTACTAACGGTTAAAAGTAACAATAATAACGATCATTTGTCGGTTATAAAATAAATTACTACAACCCACTAGTAATTTAATAAAATAACAATGGCTCTCACTTAAGCATTAAAATAATCCTCACCGTAAAATTACTAAATTACCCTTACTCCCAAAACGACCAAAATACTCATGAGTCCAAAATGACTATAATACCCTTCTAACACCGAAATCCACTAATTTCAACCAAAATACACATAGAGGCAATTAATCACATATAAGCACAAATAAACACATTAAAACAATTAAAAATCAAATCTAGCGAAAATCGGGTTGTTATAGTAGTTGCACATGTTTGCTTATTGCCGCTACTTTTACTAATGTTACTTATTAGAGACTTCCACGTGATGACGATGATAATGATAATAATGAAAGGCCTAGTTTTGTGGGAGGTGTGCAAGGTGGAGGAGCATCTGGTAGATCGCCTCCATCGAGAATTGGTCATCAGTTGTAGGGTGGGCTTCAAGATCCTTCTTCCATGCCTTTGTATAATTAGCTACAAAATTTGTTGCCTAATAATGGAGGGAAGATGGGACATGAGGCTCTTGAATGGTTTGCTGCTCATGGAAGACCACCTTATTGAGTTGAGTTGTGTGGACTTGCCAATTATTTAGAGAGGTAGAGATCATATATCTAAAAATCAAATTTTAGACCCGTAAATTTGTCTTGTATTTTGAAGGATAGAGTATTGTGAAGAAGATTGTGAGGAAGCATGCATCTTAGTTTTGTCCTTCACGAATGCTAGATGTTAAATTATTAGTTCTTCTAGAACCATATCTCAAATTATTAGTTATTCAGAGATATTTTAATATTAATAAAAATAGTTCTTCAAGAACTATATTACACATGATGATCAAGACCAATTCATTCTTCAGGGATTATGAACATTAATACACTTTTTATTTATTCTTTGAAGCGACTTTAATTGGTCCTTACAAATTGGAGTCACGTACATACTATTATATTATGGGAATCCAAAAAAGAATGATAAGGCAGGAGGTATCACTGCAGTGGTAAAGAAGTCATGGTTATGATTCAATAACAAGTTTCAATACTTTTTTTTGAACAATTAACAAGTTTCAAAACTACTAAGTATATAGTTAAACAAGAAAGGTAAGAAGAAGAATGTCTTGTTTAATTAATTAGTCTATGGAATGGAAAACACTGATCATAATAAAATAAAACAAATGAATTTCAATTTTGTAACCGAGACTTATAAGTCACTACAAACAAGAATATGACAAATCAATTTGAGAACAAGAAAGTATCAATATTACCTCTTAGTGGAACATTAACTTTCCTTTGTACAACACTACTATTGGCTATAAAATTTCGAACCTCGTGATTATTTTTTTTTTTTTTTTACCGATAATGTGTAACTAAATGACAAGATTAAAAATAGAGAAAATGATTAAAGATAGAGAATGTGAGAATTTTTGTTTTATTCTCTTTACAAGTGTGGCATTATACTAAAATATGAGTCCTATTTATATAACACAATTGAACAAATAAATGATCAAACAAATTAAAAACCACTGACCATACATTCACCAAAAGAGTTATTGGTAGTACTCCATTTACCCTTGGTTATAGTAACCATTATAGTAAGATATATACTCCTGACATTGCAAGTTGTAGTAGTGCTTAAACTGAGGTAAAACGTTAGCTAGTAGTTACTTCTGACACATCCATTTACCCTTTTCATGATCTGGGAACTAGAGAAAGAAAGCACTGCATGTTAGGGTTTCTGAACACAAACTTTTTATGCATTTGGAATTTTGCTGTTTTTAATGAAAATAGCATAACTTATTCTTCTACTTCTTCTCCCTCCCACGTTTTCTACTTCCCTCGACTGCTTCATCGCTTTTGGTTCCAATTGTATTTGAGTTGAACCCTAAAATTGAGAAAGGGGTGTATGCAGTGGGACTTGAGAAGCCAACTCCACGATGCAACGACAGTGATAACAAACAACATCATCTGTTTGACGCGGCGGAGGTAACGAGCGTTGCCGATCATGTCGAGGAAAGATGACAAGCAGAGATAGTGATGGATTGTAAGTTTTCATGAACTACATGATCTCTTTTGTGGCGTATCTATTGTGTTTTCTATCAGATGTTTTGTGAGTAATACGAAGAACAAAGACACAGTGGTGGTGGATCATGGCAGTGCTTAAGCCGCATGAGGGAAGCAGAAAACGTGAGAGGGGGAAGAAGAAGAAGGAGAACAGTGAAAGGTTGATTTTCATTTTTAATCTCGGCCATTGATTTTTTACATGCCACTTGTCATACATCTAAGCAAGGGACTCAGAAACTGGAACAATCATAACTTCATACATGTGGTTCGTTGGCTTTATCTGCCTAGTGCAAAGTTTCTCTCATTTTATTTATTAAATTGAAATGTTGTTTATTTTTATCAAGTAATACAATGACTTAAATAATACTCCCTTCATCCTATAGTAATTGATTCTTTTGTTCATTTCATACGTTAAGAAAAATGTATAAATTACAAATAGAGAAAAATAGTTTTGAAAATAGTTATAATTAGAAGAAGAAAAAAAGTATTAATATTGCATTGAAAAATAAAATGAATCGGTTATTTTAGATTTTTTAAAAATAGCTCAATTATTATAGAACAAAGAGGAGTATCAATAAACGACAAAACCAATAAACTAAGTAAGAAAACAAATATTTTATCTCCCCATGTCAACAACAACACAGCTCACACAAACAATAATGAATTCAATTTATTCAGAAACACTTCTTCTCTCCTTAATTTGTCCTCCTCAAATAGTTAGTTAGTTTCGTGTTCTTCTCTAATTACTTCATTATTATAGCACTTTTGTCTCATAGTCTATGTTCTAACTCTCTCTCTCTCATTGTAACCAATAGAATAAACAAAACAAATAAATGAAAAAAATTAGACAATGTTTTTTTTAATCAAACCCTTTACTTGATTCTCATCCAGTAATTGCATCTAATTCTCTCTTCTAAGCACCTCACTTTCCTTTACCCTATCATCATCATTTTGAGTAAATTAGTGAGTGAGCATCTTATGTTAGGTCATCATAAACATACACATCCCTTTTGTTTTTTCAGCTCTCTTATTGAGTTTGACTTTTTTGTTTCATCCATATATCTCATACATCACAACAAACATCTAAAATCAAACAAAACTAATCAAGCTCAATTGGTTTCTCATAATCTCATAAACAAAAGCATCATCATCATCATCTTCTTCTTCTTAAGTGTAGAAATACTACAACAGCAGTTCTGGCTAATCCTTGGTGGACAATTCAAGGAGGGTTATCTGGGGTTGACCCAGGAACCCACTCACCAAGTGGTTTAAACAAACACCACAACACAAACCTAACAATCAATGAAAATCGCGATGAAGAAGAAGAAGACGATGACAACAGAGATGAACCTGGAGAAGGTGCAGTTGAAGTTGGTAATCGAAGACCAAGGGGAAGACCACCTGGATCCAAAAACAGACCAAAACCACCCATCTTTGTAACAAGGGATAGCCCAAATGCTTTAAAGAGCCATGTCATGGAGGTAGCCGGTGGAGCTGATATAGCAGAAAGTGTGGCACAATTCGCAAGAAGGCGTCAACGTGGTGTTTGTGTTCTTAGTGGAAGTGGCTCTGTAGCTAATGTTACTCTTAGACAACCTTCAGCTCCCGGTGCTGTTGTAGCACTACATGGTAGGTTTGAGATTTTGTCCTTAACCGGGACTTTTCTACCCGGTCCTGCTCCACCAGGTTCAACTGGTCTTACAGTGTACTTGGCTGGAGGTCAGGGTCAGGTAGTTGGAGGTTGTGTTGTTGGAACTCTTGTTGCAGTTGGACCTGTTATGCTTATTGCTGCTACGTTTACTAATGCTACTTATGAGAGACTTCCACTTGATGACGATGAAAATGATAATAATGAAGGGCCTAGTTCTGCGGGAGGTGTGCAAGGTGGTGGATCGCCTCCACCGGGAATTGGTCATCAGTTGCATAGTGGGCTTCCAGATCATCCTTCTTCCATGCCTTTGTATAATTTGCCACCAAATTTGTTGCCTAATAATGGAGAGCAGATGGGACATGAGGCTCTTGCCTGGGCTGCTGCTCATGGAAGACCACCTTATTGAGTTGAGTTGTGTGGATTTGCCAATAATTTAGATGGGTAGAGATCATATATATCTAAAAATCAAATTTAGATATGTCAATTTGTCTTGTATTTTGAAGGATAGGGTATTGTGAAGAAGACTGTGAGGAATCATGCTTCTTAGTTCTTAGTAATATTGATGTATATGGATTATGAACTTCTTTTTTATTCTCTTTTGCTTCTGTGTTTTGAATAAAAAATACGATTGTGGGTGTCTTTTTTATTTTATATATCTATGGATCAATAATTTACTAGTTTTATCTCCTTTACATATATATGTGTATTGGTGAGTTGCTCTTGGTTGCTTTTCAAATTTTATTTTAATATGATATCGATGCTGTTGTTTTAATGATTAGACTTTGCAATTTTGTGTTTTGAGGGGGGAATCATGTTCTTAAATGTTATAGTAACCATTATTGTTAGATATATACCCCTGACATTGCAAGTTGGAGTAGTGTTTAAACTCAAGTTAATTAAAAATTAGCTTCTTCTGACACATCCATTTAACCTTTTTATGATCTGGGAACTAGAGAAAGAAACCACTGCATGTTAGGGTTTCTCAACACAAACTTTTTCTGCATTTGGATTTTTGCTGCAGTGAATAGTGCTAGTTGCTGCCCAAATCTAAGAAAATTGTTGTTTAAATGAGATATGTTTTTTAAGAAGAAAAATAGCATTTTTTAATATGAGAAGAAATCAATTTATTCAATAAGAGGTAAACAAAATACAAATGGTATATTTACGCCAATAGCAAAATAAAAAATAATTACATATAGTACAATTGTACTCTATTTAGGTACAAAGTATTGATATCGATCTAAACTTCAGGATAGAACTTACCTTAAAAATTTGCTTAAAATAGATAGATTGTTTTTACCTAAACAATGCCTCCATCAATGATTTGACAGCACTCCGAATCCTTTGATTGCACCAAATAAAGTGGTTGAATTAAAAACCAAGAAATTTGAGAGATGTTCTTCCCTCAAAAAGGAATTGTCTTCTCCAAACGAAATTTTCGACACCAATTAAATTATTCATTTTGCAGAGGAATCTGGGGAAGTAGGTGAGTTTCTTTGTATTATAATAGACTATCGATCTCCGAAATTTATGTCAGTTTATGAAGAAATTCATCCCAATTATTATTAACTTAAAGTCTAATCGGCAGTTTATGAAGAAATTTTGTATATAGATAAAATAAAATTATAAATTTTATCAACAAAATAAAGTTCTAATAACTTTTGTGAAGAAGGTGGTTGATTACTTCCGCAAAGAAAAGTCGAGATATTACTGAATTTGGTAGAATTATGAATGTTTGTCAAAAAAATTGTTTAAGGGTTTTTAGCAATTCATAAATTTTATGTTGAGAAATTTGCTTTTTAATATTTCAATGTATTAAATACATTTTAAAATAAAACTCCCATTATAAATTTCTTACCAAGTGTTGTTAGTGTTCTAAAGACAGTTGTTATCATTTCGTTTATTTAATTATTGTTTTTAAAACTCTCGGTACCCACTTTAGTAGAGGACAAATCAATAGAATATCTCATCAATTAGTAAAGGTAGACCATTATTGACTTGTTACAAGTATTTGCACTTTAAAAGTGTGAGATGCTATTATTTTTTCAAATTTTTTTTAGGTCTTGTTAAGAAGTGGATTCAGGACACTCTTTAAGCATTTTTAATGAAAAAGTTATTTTTAAAAAAATTAAAAACTTTAATTTCCAATACAATAAATGAACAAACTTTTATAAAATTTTACCACTTTTGATGCTTAAAGAGTATCATGGAGACACCCGTTAACATTTTCCAAAAAATTATAACAACTTCCATTCGGGGCGTGCGCGCGCGCACACAGATATATATATACACACACACACAAATTAATATTGCTAGGATTAGATGCAAAAACACCATGACAGTTTTTCTTATATACTTCCTTCCATCTTTATTATATGAAGAAAACCAAAAAAATATCAAAACCAAGATAATCATTAATTATTTTAATTTTTTAATGTTTTTACAAATATACCCTTATAGAAATTTGTAAAGTATTAAATATGCTCACTAATATTAAAAAATTAAATATTAAATAAAGGCAAAAAAAACTATTTTACATAATAATTAAATACACCTTAAAAGATTGTTTGAATCGACTTTTCGTATATAGGTTAATTAATTATAATAATGAGGTGATCATTTTCCAATCAAAAATAGAAGGAAATTGCTACTTTTAGCGAAAGAAATCCAGTGAGAACTTCACGATAACTACTCCATGTATCATCCAAAAAATTTGCCCCATTAGCTCCCATGTTTTCCGGTCGGCGAGCAAGTTTATTGGCTAATTGTTGTTTCATGATCCGCTCGGGACACCTTCTCTCGGGATATATAGCAATGCTCAAAATAGAATGAGGTGATCATTTTACTTTTTTGTAATGTTTAACCTCTCAAGTTTGAACTATAGGTACTCCTAAACTAGTAGTGTATCTCGTACCAATGATCTGTATCCATTTTTAAATAAGTTTTTTAATGAAAATAGTAGAAGCCATGGCTAAAAAGTAAACCTTTGAAGTATATGGTGATAGAAATGTGGTTAAACACATGGTTAAAATGTGAATAGTATTATACTATTTTTTTTATTATAATTGATTTTTTTTTAGAAGTTCTCTTAAAAAATAATCTTTTAGAAGTTTTTTTTTGTTACGATAATCTTTTAGAAGTTTAATAAAGTACATATACCTTTTGTTTTTGAAAATTTGTTGTATTTTTAACTCGTACTTGATTTTTTTTGTGGTGGTCGGGGTTCGAACCCCAAAACTTATATATTTTATACATTGTCCCTAACAATTAAGATAAACTCACGAGGACACTCGTATTGGGTATTGTACCAATATCTTTTTTTATTGAGTCGCACCCGTATCTATGCATCATAGTGTTTAACTTAACTGTCGGCTTCTTGTAAAAAAAATCTTAACTACTAGGTTTAAATTGAACGAATAGTGAATCTCATCAAAACATAATATAATTCTCTTTTGTCGAATTATTTCAAAAAAGAGAATTCTCCTTTGTTACGTCACCTCAGTGTTGCACAATGGAAGTACTATTTATAAGCTTTCTGTGGACTGTGGAATATGTATATATCCTGTTTGTTCTTGTCCATGGTCTCAGTTTTGACCATAACTTCATACAAGTGATTCGTTGGCTTCATCTGTCTAGTGCAATGTCTCTCATTTTATTAAATTGAAATGTGGCTTGTTTTTATTTTAAAAAAAAATAATATATATCGATTTTTACCCTGCTTTTGTCTCTTTGACTCCTCTAAGGGTCGGTACTTGATTAGAAAATCAAGTTGAAACATAGAGATGAAGATTGATAATTTAGGGTGGTTGGTTTATAAAAGTATATACCTTTGATATTTGACCCTAGTTTTTGTTGGTCATCTATGTGTTTTAGTGAACTTATAAAAAATAGCATCGATGGTTTCAAATTGCACCCGCAATTTTGCTGTTGTTCTGGCCTTCGCTACGGTATCAATCCAAATTTGGCAATTCCCATCTAGATTTCTATAGTTTTAGCTATAAGCAAAACTTGACTTAACGTTATTTGATTAACCCTTTTAAAAAGAAGCTCAAGCATAGCTAATGCTCAAGGTATCTTAGAGACATGATACAGTAGTAACTTTTGAGGACTCATCTTCACATGGATTCACGTGTCATAGTTCCCAATCCTTGATTATTTAATTACATTGTTGCTAGCAACTTCGATAACACAGTAAAAAGCTAAAATCACTTTTTTTAATCATCCCAATTTTAAATTTATTAATTACGGCTCTATGCAATCTCTTTAGAGTGATTTTATTTTTAATGTTTTTAAAGATAAATATTAATATGTTAGTTGCATTCATAGAAAATGCATTGTAATTTCATCTTAATCAAAGATATTAGTTACACGTCGTGGAAAATATGCAAATACACAAGTTGAAATTTCTTGATACTTCAATTTCTTGTCCCAAGGTCAAATCTTCAACTTATGACACCCCTTCTCAATAATGCGCTTAAATATTGTGCAAAATTAAACACCATCACTTGACAAAGATGTCCTCAATCGTCAATCTCAGTCACTTCGTTAGGCAATATTCGAGACGGTACATAGCTTCAATATTTTGGAAACTTTCCTCGTTAGAAAATATATGACCCTCGTGTTGGGCCATGAGATGAAATCTTATTGGATGAGATCGATAATAGGGTTAAGAGCAACCATTCTAATGACACACAACTACCCAAGTCCGTAGTACGTACATCCAAGAAAAACTCAAACTAAAACTAAAACACCTTCATCTTCCCAAATTAAAACACTATCACTCACTCTAATTCTTCTTTATAGTAGCTTCTAAAGTTAGCCCGGACAGCAGCTACTAGTATTTCCACCGATCTCAAATGTAAGTAACAAAATAAAAAAAATTGAAAATATAAACAAATATCTGCTTCAATTATTATGTTTAATGTTTTTATTCTAATTTTATTCTCAAATTAAATATTGATTTATTTTCAAAATTCACCAAAAAATACAATATTTTATACTTCCCACCCAAAAAGGGTGTCATTGAGATTGGTGTGTTTTTTCTCATCGGTTAATGCACTTGACACACTTTACAAAAGGGTGTGTTTTTATTTTTTATTTTGTTTGCCTAAATAGTACCAAGACTAGAGGGAGTACTATCTAACGAGTGCAAATCTTGACACATATATTATCCGGTCACTATTATACTCTTTTCGGTCACATTTATAAGTAACTTTTGTTTTTCTGCATTCATTAAATAATTGATGTATCTGAAATATAATATAGTCCAGATACATCATATATTTAATGAATCTAAAAAAGCAAAAGTTGCTTATAAATGTGAAGAGAGGAAGCAAGCAAAATATTTACTCCTACATTTTAGATTTGCGGCGTATAGAAGGGTTTTATTTGAAAAGAGATAATCCTGAAATTTACAACGGAGATGTTGAAAAAAAAATTCAACTATTGAATTTATGCAATGGCATGTTGAAAAACATGTGGATTATTTGAGGTTGAATTTTTTCAACCGTTGAATGAGGAGATAGCGGGGAGGGTGTGAGGTCTAATTATTTCCTTTTGGTTTAATTTAATACAATTGGCAAAATCTTATTGGTTGTTGTGATTTTCATATTTTTATCTCATCCTAATTATTTGATGTCAATTATTTTATAGTAATTTATTTTTTTTCACCAAAATGCATTTTTTGTTGTCTATAAATAAAGACTTTGTTAATTTGATTTGGACACAGAAAGAAACGACATTTTCCCCTCTGATTTTTCTATTTAACCTCCAATAAACTCTTGTTTGTAGTTGTAAACATCTTTTTAGTGAAATGGTTCCAACAATAACCCTTTTTAACACCCAAAATTCTACTAATTACCCTTTCATTGTCCAAATCAAGTTTCTTGTGTTGTGTGCTTAGTGTATTGTATTACATTTTAAGTTTTTTTTTAAATTTTATTTGTTTTAATAATGGCTATCCCTATATGAAATAAAAGTGGTAGGGTAGGGTGTTGAATTTTTTTAAACAAAACCATTGTAGTGAGTAAAAGTTGAATGAGTGTTGAATTAGAGAGAGAAGATGATGTGGAGTGTAAAAAGTGAATATGGAGGGTGTTGAATTGTGAAACCATTATACATAATCTTAAGGTTAATAAAACACAATTATTACAGTCAAAAGCAGAGAAGTCAGTTATCCGATCAAAAGGTACAAATCTTATTAATACATAAGTTGTATAAAGAATCACAAAGTACATGAGGAGTAGGAGTAGTTTCATTATCCATCCTGTAGGGACCAACACCCCACACAATGTGAAGAATTTTTCAAAATATGTTTGAAATGCTACAATAGTTAAAATGTATTAAGTGAAGGTGAGAAAAACCACAAGAAGGGGGGTTGAATTGTGTTTTTGGAAACTTCTTCTTTTACTTCTAGATAACTGTCCTCAGGTTCAGAGTCTGAAGTAGTTCAGAGTCTGAGTGAGTTCAGAGTCTATGTGCAGCGGATAAAGTAAAGAACAGAAGAAGAAAGAACACAATCAATTATACAGGTTCCT
>Ga0228711_1000443_pt1 | contig 50077 bp, 29 predicted proteins | sample MedpolnodulmetaG_2_FD_177996 | JGI IMG/M metagenome (GOLD analysis project Ga0228711, IMG submission 177996) | Root nodule microbial communities from Medicago polymorpha collected in Santa Monica, California, United States - brown nodules | ecosystem: Host-associated > Plants > Roots > Nodule... | reverse complement strand
AACACCGGTAAACATAAATCACAATTCGCAGTATACTTCCTTCCTTCTTTCCTGCGCTTCTTCCTCCATTGTTGAGATACCACAAGACTTGAAATTGAGCACGACCCAGATTCTACTTGAAGGCGTAGAAGCGAAAACTCACCATGGGAAACTAAACAGGTTTGGTTTTTCTATCTTAACTTACCCACATGCAGTGTCACCAACACAATGCACTTAAACTGTTCGAAGAAATTCCTCAACCACTTTTTATTTCCATTCTTCATCTTTTTTCAAGCTACCAATATAACCTTGGTGAGGTCTCAAGTTCAAATACTCCAGATGCCAACAATTTCCGTGCTTTGCTCTGGCTCTAATTGGCCCAGCGGATCGATCCTTGAGCCGGATACAGTACTATGAGTGAGTTTCAATGCCCAACACTAACAAGGTTTTCCTGTTGATTTCAGGTTAGTAAGTAGGCATCAGCATCATTGATATTGATATGGGTAATAATGCAGAAGACTTTCACAGTTTTCTTCAGATTCTTCCCCCTGTTGAGTTTGCTTGCGTTTATGGATCATCTCTTCATCCAACCAACCATGACAAGGTCTTCTTTTGTTTCATGCCCATTCATTTTATTTGCTATATTGTTTTGATATTTGTCCTCATTATGTGTTTTTGGCTTTGTAGACAACCATGGTTGATTATATTCTTGGTGTTTCTGACCCTATACAATGGCATTCTGAGGTACTGATTTGTCTGTTATGCACTTGTTATATTATATGAGTTGCATAATATTTGAATGTCTTACTGATATAATTTTACTTTTTTTTCCTTGTCTTGTTTTTTTAATGTCATCAATCAAGAATCTGAAAATGAATAAGCATCACTATGCATCATGGATGGTGCACCTTGGTGGAGAGAGGCTGGTACTTGCTCTCAATTTAGCCATTCATTTAATTTTGGCTAAATTGCATGTTTGGTCCCTTGAGTTTATTTTAGGTTTCAAGTTGGTCCCCTACGTTTAAAAAGTTTCAAGTTCATCTCTTACGTTACTGATGTCAACATAAGTTTATCCTTTCCGTCAAATTTTGAGTTAACTCTGCTTAAAACATTCATGTGGCACTCTGCAAAGTTATCTATGTGGCGTCTCTGTTAGTCACGTGGACGTTTTTAGACGGAAATTTGACTAAAAGGACTAACTAATTGTAATGTTAGTAACATAAGGGGCCAATTTGAAACTTCTTAAACGTAGATGGCCAACTCAAAACCTAAAATTAACATAAGGGACCAAACATGCAATTTTGCCTTCAATTTTTATATATATGAAATATGAATTGGGTTTCATTAGATAATGATAGTGTCTCATTCTTACACTGTATCTTGATGTAACATGTAAGATTACCGCGGTTGCAGATAAAATTGGTGTGGGAGTACATTTCAACCCTTTTGTTACTTGGAATGGAAAGGTATTACCAACTTTTTGACTCAGTGGTTTAGTCTGTAAACAGACTCTTTATTCAATTTCTGCTAACTCACCTTCCAATTTATGAAAGCTGGCATGTTTTGCAGTTGTCCACGCCAACATTTTTTGATTGATTTGTTAGATAAAGACTACTTTTATTATTGAGTCTCTCATCTAAAAGTAAATATATGCAGATGTTCAAGTATGGGGTTGTTCGAATGCATGACTTACTTCAAGATGTGCAGTATTGGGAGAAATTCTACTTGTGTGGTCGTTTACAAAAACCAGTATGTTACCATTTTTCTCCTCTTCATGTCACGAAAAAAAAATTGATTCTTGGTTTACAGATTTTTGATCGCTCGTTTGTAAATTATAATATGTTCAAGCAGTACAAGGATAAACATGAATCTCGCCAAATGATTGATGCTGCCTTGTAGGGATTTGTATAGCATAATTATTCTTGTTTCCTCAGTTCATGCAACTTAGGCAGCCTGTTGTGAGGTGGACCCGAGTACCTGGCATATCTGTAGCATGTTTTCTGAGCTCTAAGCAATTGACGGATTCTATCTACAAGATCATAATTCTCATATCAAATAACTCTTGAATGAAAAAATATGTAGATAATTTTTTTCCTTCTGCGCTGATTTATATTTTCCCATGATTAACAATGAAGATTTACAGTAATAACTTTTAAACATTATGTGGTCAGTCAAATTTATGTATCTGTAGTGCACTACTATCCAGTGCTCTGGCCTCTCCGGTTCATATGGTATCCCCAAAATCCAAATCCGTCACTTTTGGGAACATTTTTTGATTCAAAATGGTTGAAGTATCATTCTAGGTGTACTCGAATATTAGGCTCTTATTCAGAGTAGTGCTAGGCGGCATCCTTTGACATTGAACTATAAGTGAAGATAGAAAAAAGAAAAAAACCTATTTATCAGCATTGTGTATACATGAAAAATAACGAAATAAAATAATTATGGGCCATGGGCCCATGCATAGTTTTCTAAAATGGCCTAATAAGCCTAGTCAATTATTGAAAGTTTGTGCATGACAATCCAATTTTAAGCAAGTTTTGCCTACATTTTTAATGCATTTGATGCAGGTTCGAATTGTTGTTGATAATTTGGACATCAGAAAAATCAATTACATTAACTTGCAAGCTGCGTTGTCAGCTTCTCTTCTCCTGCTTCCATCAGAATTCACAGAGGTTTACTTCTTTCTTGTTTGATTGATTTCTTTGGGAGCTGGAACTTAGAACAACTGAAATGATTAAACCGTAACCCTGCAGGCAGATCTATATGCTAAAATTTGTAATCTCTCATATATGGGTGATGTGCGCATGTTATTTGCTGAGGATAAAAATAAGGTAGTCCTTGATTGCTGCTTATGTACGTTGTATGGTAAATGTCTTTCAAATTCCAATATATTCATGTGAGCAAAACATGTCTAAAAAGATCACATGCCAGTTTCATCCCAAGTTATGACTCACTTTTCATTCCTTTCTGAGTTTATTGGTATCTCTTGCATAGCTTACTTTTCCCACAAATTTCTTATAATGAAGATGTATAACACTGGACAGCTGTCATGTAAAAAATATGACCATTCTGTTCCTGATGTTCTGGTCAACTGACTGGATTTTCACTTAATACCATTAGAATCATATAATGAATGGGATGAAATATTTGCTTCATGTATTCCTTTGTTCCCTGTATTGCTTTTTTTCACTTAAGGACATGCGGCACCTGTTGTAAAACTGTGTTTGAGGCATCTTTGTGGAATCCAGATCAATAATACATGTATCCTATTTTTGCCTTATGCTTTCACTGAGGTTCCCTTGTTCACAATCTATGCAGGTGAAGAAGATTGTGGCTGGGCAGTTTGATCTATTTCACTCGATGTATAGGCCATATCTTGAAGAGTTTGAGGCTAAGAAGTTATTGAAACTTTCATCAACAGCCAATCACCAAATACAAGTCTCTCAGGTCTTTATTATATTCTACTGATCTTTTTGGGAGAATCATAATTTCAGATATCTTTACCAACATATTTCCAATTTTGGCTGGTTAACTGGAAAAGCGATTAACAACATTCAAAAATAGCTTATGTTGATTTGATTAGCCGTTCTTTTGGTTGATTCATCCTAAATTAGAAATATATTCACCAAATATTCTAAATAGCAATTCTCCCTTTTTTTGTTGTTGATTAATTCTACCTTTTTTTAATCACACATTTGAAGGAATTTAGCTTTTTGGTGTCTCGGACCCTTCAATGAAGTATTAACCTATAAGTTATTGCAAACATGCTTCTAAAGTTGTAATTCCTTTATTTTTATATCTTGAACTTTTTCAGGTTTGAGCATTTTTAGAGGCTCAAATAATTATAGGTGCAACTATATGCTTAAAACAATTTGATAATAAGTTTATAACATCAAAACCTAAATGATAACAAGTTATTAATATTTTCTTGAATTTCAATAACCAAATACATCTTGCTGATTTTTAGATACCAGCAATTAACCTATGAGTAATTGCAAACAAGCTTGTAATTCCTTTATTTATTATATCTCGATTTTTTTTCTTCCGGTTTGAGCATTTTTAGAGGCTCAAATACTATAGGTGCGACTATATGTTTAAACCAATTTGATTATAAGTTTATAACATCAAAAGCTAAATGGTAGTTAAGTAAGTTATTAATACTTTCATAAACTGCAATAACTGAATACATCTTTCTGATATTAGATACCAGCAATTAGTTTTTGTATTTTGAAAAAAGATTAACACATGCATATTTTCAGCGTTAATAAATTTATGCCTCTTATCTTTGTCACTGGGCTAAAACAATCTCGCTGAAACCTAATGAACGCTGTGAAGTGTAACCTATGAGATGTGACACATAAACTTGTAATTTCTTCTGATTATGTTCATCTTTTTATTTAGTGCCCCTTGATGTTGTCATGAGGGTGCAATGTTCTTATTCTTTCATTAGTGTCTGTTAAGAAGGAGAAAATATTAGCAATGTTTTTGTGCTATGTTTTGCTTTCCATCTTCTTTTAGATATTTTAATTTCCACCTTTTGGTTGCTATTTAACTGTTGATGGAGTTTGATTTTTTAATTTTTTTTTATGTTGATACATTATGGTAATGCGTGCTTAATGGAAAAGTTTCCTGTCAATGTTTAATAAATAGGAAATTTGGTAGAGACAAAAATCTTGCAGAAGTTGTATACGATATATTGTCGCATCTTTAGTGTTGTTGACGTACCAAGTAAATTAGCTACTTTTACTTTGTAAAACAGGATTGTGACTTATCAATTGCTCGCTCTCTAGTTTCTGCTCTTCCTCCGTCAATCAGAAGCCAATTGAGCATGAAGCAAGGAGAGGAAGTGAAGCCGAGTCAAACTGGTATGTTTGTAGAATGTTGAAGAATATTTTGTGAATTATGTTACTTTAATGTGTAGTAATCTTGAGGTTCAAATCCTCCAATAGTTATCTGTAAATTGAAAAATCGAGTAGAATATTTAGATGGTACTTGGTGGTGGTGACAAGGTTTTACCTCTTAATAGGGATGCATGTCATATTTTGAGAATAGAGGGGCTATGATTTTCAGGTAGAGTTTTACATGATACTAAAATCAGCTCAAGAGAAGGGGCAGCACATTGTTTGCAGAGAATTTTGAGGAGAAGGGTTATGGTTTCAAGTGCAAGGCAGGCCATATCTGGCCTACTGGCTGTTGGTGGGGTAAATGCTACCATGTATGTCGCCAACAAAATCAATAAAGCTTGGAAGTCATGGAGATGATTATTTTTTTTCCTGCTTTAACATAGATCTGAGGCTTTCTTGCACCTGGGGAAGTTTATAGGAGGACTAGTTTTGTGGCCATTTTTCTGTTTTAATTTCTCCGTTTTTATCCTAGCATCTTGGAGTGACCTTTTTCCCTCTTACAATCCTTCTTTCATAGTCATAAGAAATAGGTATCTGCAACAACCGCTAGAGATTTAGTAACTGAATTGACCGGCATCTTATCATTCCTCTCTTGGGGGCAGAACAGGGTAACTTATCAACAAGTATAGGCATAGTTTTTATTTGCCAAATACATTTTGTACTAAAATTTAGCAGTACTTGTGGATGAGAAGATGTTGTGCAACTGAAAGGGAATATATATTTGTGGAAACCTAATTTGAACTCAAATGTATAAACCAATTTGTTTCTTCATTAGTTAACCCATTTATTGCTATTTCTTTTTTACTGTAATTGAGTTTTTATTTTTATGTCAAAGGGTGAGCTTTATTTTAAAGGAAAGTTCTGTGAATGGCTACAGAAAAGTTAATTTAATTTAATTTGTGAAATTTTTTATCAGAAAATAAGTTGAGTTCAACTTTTAAGTATGACGAAAGGATGGAAGGGTGTACTTGTAACAATTAAAACAATCGAAATTGAAGGATTAAATTCAATAAAAAAAAGAAGTTATTGAGCTACAAAAAGAAGTATTAGGTGTTATAAGAAAGTTATCAAAATAAAAAATATGTATTAGGTTTTATAGAGAGTAAAAGTTCAGTTAGTCCAATTTCATATCAATAACAACTCTCATAGAAATGTAAACAGCAAGATTTGTAATTTTAAGGCAATGAAGCAAAGTAGTTATTTGCCAGAACATGAAAAGGTAAAGGCAAAGTATGACTCAACTAACAAGCAGAGACAAAATAACAGACATAGTACAAAGATAAAGATGCTAACTAAACTAAAATAGCAAGGTAAAGATGTACAAAGAAAAAGAGCAAGTAAATAGAGATCACAAAGGTATACTAAAAAAAAACTAACATTAATTATTCCATATAAAAAATCCTGACAATAATTTTGCATCAGAATTGATAAAACTATGTCATGAACCACGAAGTACCAAATAAAAAAAAACACACACACACAAAGTAAGGAACTACTATTGAACTTATAAATTTTATCATCTCCTGGATGTTCCCTATGAAATTCTTACTATAACTATTATCATCATTATTTTTCTAAAATGTCTCATTCCTTTCAGTACCACCAATTGATAGAGACCATTTGGTGCCTGATTTTGACTATAGCCTACTTATATGTGGAAGACCTGCTGCATATTGTGTGTCCATAACATCAATCACCCTGTTGGCTATAGCACTTGCATACACCGATGAACCTTCATTTACCTGCATCAGTGAAACACCTTATAGTTTAATATATAACCAAATCAAATGTAATAATTCAAATCATAAATTTTTATTAAGTATTTACTTGATTTTACCAACCTTGCTATTGAACAAGAAACTACAATATTCACCAACATGTCCACCTGCAACATGGTGAAGTTCCAACTGAAGTTCATCCAAAACCTTGGACACAAACAGCAAGCAATTAACCTTCTTCCTCTGAAACAGTTTGATTGTAACATCATCATCGATTATCCGGACATCAACCTCACTGTCTTTGGATTTCCTCTGCAGCCATGAGGTTCTTATACTTCCATCTGGATCACCAAAAGGCTTTATATTACAGCTTTCTGCAGCATCATCTTCAGTTTTAAGTCTCTTACACATCTCCCTCCCATGTCTTTTCTTCTCCACCAATAATTTCAGTTCATTCACTGTTCTAATCAGCTCTCTTATATACTCAATAGCATCTCCAACCACTGATGCTCTATCAGTCTGCATTTGACCAAAACTGCCCGTTAATCATGGTAGCAAACAGAGATTCAAATCATGAAACTGAAAATACATTGCCACTAAAAATGTAGTTTTTATTAATAAATAAGTGACATAACAATACTGATATATCACATATGAAACCTCAAAATAATTCAAAACATATAACAATTGACAACAGAAAAGTGGCTGGTTACTCAATTCATAGATAAAATTATACATGGTTAAAAATAAAGCAGAGATGTTTGTTGCTGTTTACCTTGGTGGGACTTGGGATGAGATCCCTCAAGATTTTGTACTTTCCATTCAATTGCTCTCTTCTTTGTTTCTCAGTTGCAAAATGTTTGGTAGCTTTTCCTCCTCTTCCTTTGCCAACAGAAGCAGTGACCCTATTGAATTCCAGCACTCCCATATCCCCATCTCCCTCCATCTCATCACCTCCACCGAAAAGAGAACCATTTCTAGAGTTGGTTGGCATGCTATAGCCTCGAGGCAGAGATTGAAACAATTCCCTGAGAGCTGGAGGCTGTGGAGGAAGGTTCAAAGGATATAGAGGATCATACAAAACCGGTGATCCGCTTGTGTTGTCTGATGATCCTATTGGAAGGTCTCCAAGAAAAGTCATTGAATTATGAAAACTGGGTGGATTTTGAGTTGGGTTTGTCATGCAAATGGTGGATGGATTTGTGAGCAAAGATGAAGAGCATCTAGGTAAGTTGAGAAGGTTTAGGACATCTGGTGAAGGGTAATGAGGGTCTAGAATGGTTGAGGGATTGTAACTTTGGTTATGGTTTTGCGCCTCGATAAATTGTTGATATTGTTGTTCAGATAGTTGGTGGTGTTCTTGGTGATTGACATAATCCATATCCTGAACACTAGGGTCCCAACTCGAGTTCTGATACACTTCTTGTACCAAATGGTTATCCATGTTGTTGTAGGTATTCCCTATGTTCAAACCAAGATTTTGTTGCTGTTCAATGTCTACTGATGAGGGAGTGAATCCATTTGTATAAGTGGAAACATCATCAAGGTGTTGTGAATTTTGATGATTGTGGTAAGGTAGTTCCTCCACAGAAGGCTTGAAATTCTCTTTAAGGGTAATATTGTTGTTTGTGTTGTTATCATTGGGAGAGTTTTCAACACCTTCATCCATTGTGTTGGGATCAAAGCAACCATTTTGTTCATGCATGTTTTGCTTGTCTCCTGAACCTGAACTCATTGCTATTTGTCTGCAATAGTTAACACAAAATAATAAAAAATCAGAAATTTAAAAATATTGAAACAGAACATACAATGTGAATGCATATATAAATAACACAAGAGAAAATACCAAAAGAAAGTACCCAAAAAAATATAATTAAAGACTGAATAAACAGTTCAACCCCACAAATCAATCATCATAAAGACTTCTTTTTTTTATAAACATTCACTTAATAATTATATGAGTTTTGAAACTTGTTTTGGTGAAGGTTGTTGTTCTAGCCACAAATTAAAAAATGATTGAAACTTTAAAGAAGAAAGTAAATTATTACATGTGTTTGTTTGTAGTTGTGAGTTATCTATATTAGAAAGAAAAGAAAAAAAAGATTAGTTAACAATCTTAAGTGTATAGGATTTGTTCTTCTCACCCTTTTCTCTCTTGTTTGAGTGTGAATCCAAAAAACTCAAAAATAGTTTGTGGTGAGACAAGGTAGAAGGAAGTAGGAAGGATTATGGTACTTATAAAGGAAAATATTTATATCTATGAAACTGAAAATAAGAATAATAGCTTATAATGTGTTAGAAATGGGAGAGGATTTTTGGAAAAAAAACTAAACTAAAAATAAGGTTGCTTTGTTTTTAGGGTCAAGAAAAGGTGTTGTTCAGTTACAACTTACAAGTCATATTATTTATTCTTGGGACCACATTCTCATTCTGTCACGTCTTAGATAACAAGTACCAGTGTAACAACTTCTGTTAATATTTAATTTTTGTCTCTCTAAATAGAAAGACCTACAAACTTGATAGGGCTCACTTCTTTAAAAGATGTGTTATATTTGCATCGGTAGTCTAGGAAACATTTTTCTAATATGATTTTTCTTATTAAAAAAGGAATTTCCCTCGTATTTTACAACCTATTAAATATCAAAATATCATATATTAACTCCTCCAAACAAAATCATATATTAACTATTATTTACAATCTTAAATTATGAATTTGAATGAAATCCAATACTAGTATATAACTAATGATGCCATTAAATTGAACATAAAAATACTATATATCAAAATTCAGATAGCAACATTTGATTGTACTTCTGTAAAAAAAAAAACATTTGATTGTACTATTCTCCATGAACCTAGGAATTTTTCCAGATAAACATATTGTGCAATGTTCCATACGTTTGAAATATTGTGTAGTGTGTACTATTGAGTGCCTCTAATATTAGTAAACAATTTAAGTTGTCGTTCTGTCAAAAAAGTTAACAAATTTTTTTTCACACCTCCATTATTAGCATTAAACCTACCTTTCCACATACTCTTTTCTATTACATTGTTCATTGCAACCTTTCACTTAAGCTCTTTTCTCATTGTATTTTTTTTCCACCCATTTATTCTATACATCTTATGATTGTATATTTTTTTTTAAAACTAATTTAAAGAATTAAGATTGAAAATCATTAAATAGAAAAATGCTGTTTTAAAAAATTAGTGATGTATGGAGGTTCTTATATATTTTCAACAAATATTTTTTAACTTCTGGAAATATGTGTGAATATATTGTACAGAATGACTCGATCCTAATTTTTTAAATTTCTAATAGAGTAAAATATTGAATATCAAAAGTATGTTTTTAACCAATTTTTGTTAATAAGTTTTAATGATGCTCCAATCAATCAAAAGTACCCAATCAATCATTGGCTAGAACACTATCGACCAAATTTTACATATCTCATACTCTAGAAATTGTAGAGTTTCTTTTTTACTCAAGAAATCGAAGGGTTGAAGACAAAAAAAAAATTGAATATCAATTAAATATGCACACTCACAAACACAATTTTTTGACATGTTATAGGTATGAAATATTCATCACCATTTAGAAAGGACTAGTATCTGTCATAAAACTTATTGGATATAATAGGAGGTTCTTCCATTTCAACTGAGTTTTCATAATATATTGTTTAGCATAATAGCGCTTTTTTTTTTTTATCTTAACTCTTGTGTTCCTTAAACAAATGAGTAAAAAGTTTGATTGATAATTAAGTAAGTCCAATTAATGATTATTTAAATTAAGGATCACATTTTATGCTCTATACCGATTCAACATTAAGTGAAGTTTATTGACTACTTGAACTTAACTATTTGGTTAATTTTATATTTTTTGTTTTATGCTCTTTATTTTAATCATACTTTAAAAAAAAACGAAATATTTTGGATTCCAATATCATGTAGAAAATAGGGAGAAAAAGAATATTATGATGGTTCACACAAAACGTGACTGTAGAAGAAGGCGGGTTAGTTGGATGATAAAATGTAGAATTAACGACGCTTGTGGTCCCTTCACATTTGAAATAGTACATTTCTCTCCATGCAAATTGGTAGGTTAAACTAACTTATAGCAATAAAAAATAAAAAAGGAAAAAAACTTATATTCATCTTCGATTTTTCCTGATAATACTTTGGTTTATTTACTCTCGGCATATTTTTTTAGTAGCAAAGAAAATGATAGTTTATTTCTTGTATTGCTTCAATTTTTTTATTTTTTTGGTTGAAAATAGAAATGAAAATTTAATTTGTAACAAGATTTTTTTAGTAAATTTGTAATAGGAATTAATAGTGAGAATTAATTATGAATATGCAAATAGAAATATGAAATTAAATAACTGAATTCACATGAATGATCCTCTAAAAGTGATCTTTGTTTATGGGAAAATTACACTGCATCCCTCAAGGTCTTTTTAAATGACACAATCACCCCTTCTTGTTTTATGGTATTGACAAATCTTCCTCAAGTTCTTTGAAGATAGATAGACAAATCCCTTTACTACTTAACATTGTTTGTCATGTTACCCTGTTAAAATTGAAAGGTAAATAGAGAGAGGAACGTTGCCCTTTGAACCATGTAAACATTCGCAATACTGATTTCATCAATTAAAAATAATAATTGGGTAACATTATTATTGAATTATTCAAATAATATCCAATATTTTTAAATAATAACCAATTTAGTTGAATTTTTGTGGTATATGTATATCATATATGCATGTTTGGGTGGACCCAAGAAAGAATGGCAATTTGACATACATGCATTACCCATAATAGATTAGATGAATCACATTATTGACACGAATAATCATTTGCAATAAATAACATGTATGTGCACAAACTCACATATCATTTTAAAGAAATCTTTCCAAAAATTAGAACAAAGTTGAGCACAGTGAAAACTTCACAGTGAAAACTTCACAATGACTTTAACCAATAATAGTTAATTTAAGGACATAAAGTACATTACAGAAGAAAAAAAGACTAATAATGTAGACAATTCAATGCAACCCTGATATTGTTCACAGTTGAGGTAACAAGTTTATTCATTCTCTTTACAGCATCGAGGTCTGGATTATTCATTTGAGATGGCTTACCAATCAGGAACTGATATGCCACAGTTACAACTGAACCTTCATACCAACCGCCATATATTTTTCCCTTATTGTTATTTGAAGGTCTACCATCTCCTGATATGGTAAATCCAAATGGAAGAAGAGGCAATAATGAACAATCTTCTCCACGTATTGCACAATTCATTGTTTCTGCATCAATTAGGCAATATACCAACCCAGATTCCATATAATAAGTATAACATTCTTGTAGAATTCTCAGATCATTGTTATTTTCAGGATTTAATGTCTACATCACATTAACAATTGAGAGGGATATAGTCAAATTTGCTTCAAGAATAATTTCATGCAAGCATGAATCGTATATAGCCAACAAGTTGCACAATCTTATGACACAATCTATGGTATTTTAATTCCATCAAACATTTATAGATCTTTGTTATAAGACTCTAAAAGTACATTACTTTATATATTTTCATATTGAGTTTAACTCAATTAACCTAAATTGTAGCAAGATTAAATATGCCATTCAAACACATGTAGGGATATTTCTATTCATTTCCTTGGATAATATTCTATGTTGTTATTCATTAAAAATATTCGTAAATACCATGATTTTCTTAAATTCTAATGTGGTTTCCTTAAATCATTATGTAATAAATAAACCAAAAACATTTAGAAAAATGTACAAAAGTTTTTTTTTATTATTACTATTTGGTGCTATTGAAATTAAATGAAAAATAGATACAATTGAAATTGAAACCAGAAATAATTAAAATAGCAAGTACCTTAATAATGGAAGTAAAGTTTCCAGGATTTGTCCCATATGTGATGCGGTGAATTTCTTCCACTGGATGTCCATCACAGAGAACATCCCACTGCAAGAATATTCAAATATATCAACATTTATGTAATGCAAGATTAATTTACCATAAAACAAATGTACTATATTTTAATTTTAGTTTATATTATAATAGCAATGACCTGGAATCTTGTACCATTATCTTTCAAAAAATTGAAAGCAAATTCAGGAGAGCAAGAAAGCCAAAATGAGCAAGACACAGTGAGGATAACACCATTTTCAGTTCCTAGATGTTTGCATTTTCGTACATTTACTCTGACCCCATCATCATCTATTGTATTCAATTCTGGAAAGTCCGGCTTGTTTGATGATGACATGTCCAATGCTTCATAAAATATTTTCAACATACGTTCAACAAGCTTCATCACAATCTTTTTTCCTTTAATTGACCCCATCTCCAAATAATCAATACCATATACCAACATTGTTATATAAAATAACTGAAGTATACAAATAATTTATTAAATATATTAGAAAATAAATAAATAGTAAAACTTAGATATAATTCCCTATATGTTACATTTGGTTTTACTTTTCTCGAATCACAATTTATTCACAAGCTGTGTATTCAATAGTAATATTTTAAATTTAAATTATAGAAGAGTGTAGTAGTAGTTAAACCTGTGGTGTGAGTGTTTGAGCGAGGTGTATTTTAAATTGAATAAGTTGAGATTCTTTGACACATTCTTTCAAGTGTCAACAACCATCTTTGAGCTCTATATCCATTATTGCTACAAATTGTTTTTCTGAAAAAATTGTCAGTTTGTTTCTTATCATCCACTTCTATGTGTTCCACCCAAGTTACCTATCACAATACAATAAAAATCATATATTATAGACCAAAGTCTTGAGCATGAGTAAATTAACATGTAAAAGTATATAAAATTTATACAACTAATCTATTTTACCCTACAAGAAAAATCAGTATGTTCTTTAATCATGCAACCAGATGGAAACTTCCAAATATTAGGAGGATTAGGTGCAAGTTTTATGGCATCAAGTGAGAGAGACACATCTGCTATCACCCATGTACATTCTTCAATTTTTTTACAGTAGTGAAGAAATAAGATGTTTCGAGTTGGGACTAAATGTGAAAGAATATGCATTTCTGCATACATCTGAACAAAAAGAGAACTGAATTATCACAAATTGTTCCAAATAGAATATATAGGGCAAAAATTTGAAATTAAATGATAAGGTGTTTAGGATAACATACCCATTGCATGGATTTGCCGCGACTTTCTAACAAACCCTCTTCAAATACATCTATTGTTTTTGCATTTTTTACAATAGTTGGAAAAAGAGCAGTCCATTTTTCCTATAAATATTAAAGCTCATCATATACGAGAATCTATACTTCAAAATACGTAGATAATTACAACAATATTATAAAGATATCGAGATAAAAATGTAACAAAATAAGAACATCTGATTAGATCCTTTATGTCGGCTGCACCATACTACATTACATAGCCTTTTCATTTAGGAAATATAAAAGTTGTTTCAATTTTTCTTTCTTAGATCCGATTCCAACGGCTCTAAAATATGTTGTACGGTGTAGTTGCTGCAAATAATTCAAATTTAGAATAAATGTTATAGAAGTACTAACTGGATCCAAAAACATGTCAACCAATTGTGCACCAGCCATGTTCACTATCATTTCATCTTTTGATGACTCAATACGCATAGAAGATCCGCTTAAGACGTTACTCTTACGATACATTGTATCATAAGTTCATGTTGAAGAATATAACTTCCATCCCTCGTAGGCCCAAACCATAACGGCTCATTTAAACTAAGAAGCGTTGTTAACTCTTCCATCACATTATTAGCAGTCTCCATGATTATTTTCTTCTCCTTTTCCTTATTTTTGCTTATCGGATGAGCCACACATCCATCGGAAACTCCATAAGCGTCGCCAATATCTTTATCATCAATGACAACAACATTTTCATCAATAGTAGCCATGTGATTATTAGAAAGGGAAGGATCATGACTATTAGAAGAAGTATTGCAATGAATAGAATAATAAGAAAGACCATACATTTGTTTTTCTATATTATCTTCACCAACAGGTAACGACGGATTTGAAATAGCTTGACCCCAATTGGTTCCACCAAGAAAAGAGGTATCATCATAAGCTACAACATTTTGATCATTAGCAGAAGGACATTTTGATCAATAGCATGAGAAACATCACAAAAATTTTGACCAAGGAAAGAATTAACAACATAAACAACAACATCTTGAATGTTTTTTTTCTTCTTCAGTTGTAGGTGTTACAACAGCAAAAGTAAGAACTGAATCATCTTGTTGAGGTGCTTGAGTAATAGCACATGGCTACTATTAATAGCAAAACCATTTTGGTTTTGATTAAGATTAACTGCAAAAAATGTTTGGTCTAGTGCAGACATAACAATATCAACAATAACATATTGTCAGTCAACAACATGATTAATTTTGTTATGATAAGTTTCAGAAAGGTGTGGTAAAACAATAAAATATTGTTGAACATGAATAATGATTTCATTATTTCTATTTCTCAAACTACCTTGAGAGAGATCGCGTGATGAAGATTGAACTATAGACACCATTGGATTTTTTCTCTTGTTTTTTCCATTAACATCGACCATTGTTTCATGCTGAACAATCTTCCATAAAAAATGAACCATTGTATCAGTTTTTGATTATTAATTAAATAGAAACATATATACATCTACTTGCCTTTGTACGTAACACTTCATTATGTTGTTGTACATTTTGCATTGCTTGCTCCGTTGCTTCTTGTGAATTTTGTCCCTAACAAAATCAGCAAGTTTATATTGTCAAATTTTCTCTCATTTAAATTCCGATATATTTGTATATGTAAATATTATTACATACCAAATTATTAGTATTAGTTTAAGTTAAGCTTGTAAACAACAAAATAATCATTTGTCCTTAAATTAAGAATCATACTAAAATTGTAGTAAAAAGTATTACTAAAGAATATATATAGATCACCTTGAGTTGGTCCCTCTTATTTTGGAATAGATTGTTGACTTGTTTTTGAATCAAACCCCACTTCATCGCCTATTTGGACACGTTCAATCTCGTGAAGATGTGGACATTGTACGTACATTCTTCAAATATAAACATAATATAATTTTTTTAATTAGTATGAAGTGGGTGAAATCTCTCGACGCGGGTAGAACCATATAATCAAAAGATGAATTAAATATAATAAAATAAAACCACAACATTAATATCATTGCTTATTTGTGGAATGGAATAGAACAAGGATGATAGATGCTTAGACAACGACATACATAATAATATAATTGGATAATAACATTAATGCACATATATAAGAGTAATAGTTTTTTTTAGAGAAATAGTAATCATAAGTACATATATAATTAAACAACATCAAATATACCAATGTCAAGTTCAAAGTAAAAGCCAATAAAAAAACAAAGTAAGATAAAAATAAAAATGAAAATGCATCGTGATTAAATATTAAATTAACATGATGTGCCATTATCAAAATCATAATCAAATTGTTAAGATCAAGCTATGATAACTTATTATCAATTGATTAGCCTATGATAATACAGAAATTAGTCTTTGAAGTTTTTTAGGATATGGAGCTTAGATCTTGTCACTATCACCAAATCACAACCAATGACAGAGAGCAGACTTGTTGAGCATAGCCTCAAAGGAGGATAAGTTGTTCTAACAAAATTAATAACAATTTGAGTTAATGTAAATCTGGATCATAAGTTCTTTTTACATGACAAGAAATCAAGTGATTGGAAAAAAAAAAGATTTTAAAGCCATATTTTCTTCTTTCTAAGAAAAATTTGAAACATGAGTGTCAAAATTGACGGGAAAGAAATACGACCAATTACAAACCAGATATAATTGAATGAAAAACATAATTTTTTTTAGTCAGATACAAAGGGTATATTATAAATCAAATAGACTGATTGGGAAGGAAAGAATTGAGATATAAAAAGAAAAAAAATAATGGAATGAAAACAGGGGCGGTTTCACCGCCTGGCAACCCCGGGCAGTCGCCCGGGTTCGACCGATCATTTTTACGCATTAGACCCAACTCAAAAGCTCATTAACACGCTTACAAAAAGAAAAATTTGGGCAAAATCTGAAAATTCTCACACGCAAATAGGTCTCGAAAAAGACATTTACCTCCTAATTGCACATTATTGACGGATTCATCTCTCTTATTTTAACGGGTTAATTGTTCAAATTGATCCTCTAATATAAATGTATATTAGAGGGTCATTTTTCAGACATAATATATATTAGAGGATCAATTTGAACAAATAACCCGTTAAAATAAGAGAGATGATCCCGTCAATAATGTGCTAAATAAAATTAGGAGGTAAATGTCTTTTTCGAGACCTATTTGCGTTTGAGAATTTTCAGATTTTGCCCAATTTTTTTTTGCAAGTGTGTTAATGAGTTTTTGAGTTGAGTCTAATACGTAAAAATGATCGGTCTAGTCCGAACGACTTCCTGGGTTGCCAGGCGGTGAAACCGCCGCCCGGGGATCATGAACATACACTTTCTTTGTCACTACCCCACTTTTAAGAGTCAACAATACACATATTAGGATGTGTATTACGTTGTCGTTCCTTTATTTGTTTTCTAACTTGATTCTCCTTCAAATGTGTACCATCTCTTGTACCGAAAATCGCACAAGATCTATTTTAGTAATGGCACTTAATAATATTACTTCTTCAGGGATGTCTTCAACTTGAGGCCTATGCGTATTGAAAATACTTATTTTTACGACATCAATAAGTTATTTTTAACTAAAATAAAGATATTTATTCAGTAGAATACATTGAGAACAAATTAAAAATTGTTAAAAAAAAAATCTACGAACAAACTCACAATAACACTAAGGTTAATAAATCCTTCAAATGTGTACTGCTGTAGATGCTCCTCTTCTTGATTTGTTCAGGGTCCCCCATCACCATAGGTTGATAAAAGAGGTTGTATCGGTTGGTTGGAAGGCGCCTACGGCACCTTGGGTGAAGGTAAACACGGATGGGTCTATTTGTGATACTCATGGTGCTTGTGGAGGTTTGTTTCGAGATCACTTAGGTACGTTCCTGGGAGCATTTACATGTAACATGGGTAGTTGTTCTGTTTTCAAGGCAGAGGTGTTTTAATTGGTTACATTCTAGCTTTGGAATTTGCGGCCCAGCATGGTTGGTCTAACATTTGGTTGGAAAATGACTCTTCTAGTGCGCTTCAGGTTTTTCATAACGTGTCGCTAGCTCCTATTCTTCTTCGTAACCGGTGGCATAATGCTTGCTCTCTCCATATTCAGGTTATTTCTTCTCATATCTTAAGGGAAGGTAACAGGTGTACTGACGGTTTAGCGACCATGGGTCACTCGGTTGTTGGGGAAGTGTGGTTGTCAGTGTTGCCATCTCATTTGCAGCAGGATTTTTATGCGGACCGGTGTGGCTTACCTCGGTTTAAATTTCCGTAGGCAGATGTTATTTTATTGTTTCTTCTTCTTGTATTTGTTTTGTTGGTTTTTGTATTTTCCCCCTTTTTTTTTAATAAAATTTGAGTTTGGCGGCATAGGATGAGAGTTCATTGGGGTGCCAACCTAGTTGGGATGTCGTTGCTTCTCCTTGATGCCTGTCCTTTCTCCTGGTTTACCGGAAAAAAAAAATACAACGAATCAAAATAATGTTGCACCCAGCGGATTAATTATTTTTAAACCCTACCATGCTTGCCAAACCAATTTATATTTTCGATGAACTATGTCCATTGATGTATATTCACATTATGAAATTGGTATGAACATTTTCCTACCGTCCTTCCGAACCTTTCGATGAAGTTAGTAGCTGATTCATCCTCTTGTTTCAAATTCATTACATCGGTTGTTGTAACCTTAGGTTGATGCCAGTAGAACCTATCATTGAAACATATTTCCCTGTATGCCCAAGTTTGTAACGAGTTTGGTGGGAGAGAGGAATATCACGTAAAAGTTGTTTATGTCAATTAGAGGGAACAACTGTAATTTGTGAAATTCATTCTGATTTCCCTCACTTCATGCACAGTGAACCTTCCAATAAGTTCTATGGTTGATTTTCCATCTTCCTAGGAAAAGGTATAACACTCAAGAGTAAAGAGTCTTAGAACCTCTAGGCAAAGGCACCAGTGTGTTAACCTCAAAAATGCATAGGCCTGTATATATTAGTATATTATATGACCAAAAATAAAAATGTGTATATATTACATGATCAAAAGTTTACTTAACCTAAAAAACTAAAATATTGTACATAATTTTTATTATTTGTGCGTACGTAGAAAAAGCCTGTATATATTAGTAAAAAAAAAGGCCTGTATATATTGTGCTATTGTAGATTTTATTGTAGGCACAAGCTAGACAATCGATTCTTGGATAACTTTCTTGATGATAGGTCTTGCTTTACACATTGCTTCTAGTGGATTGAGCTTTTGCGTGACGACCCCTATTTTATTTTCTGTCATATCTACTTCTTCATCATTTAATCTTTTCCATTCAAAACACTGAATCAATAATCCCAAACTCAATGCCATTGTACGATGTGCTAAACCTATTCCAGGGCAACCCCTCCTTCCAAAACCAAATGCAATTAACTTGTTTGCTTCCCCTTCTTTTTCAAATCTCTCTGGCTTAAAACATGAACCATCACTCCATGTTTCAGGATCTCGTTGAATGGCCCATGCATTAATCAAAACTATCGTGTCGCGTGGAATAGTAAATCCTTCGATATTGCACTCATTTGAAGAAAAACGAGGCAATAATAATGGAGCTGGAGAGTACAATCGAAGTGTCTCGTAAATAATGTTTTGAATGTAAGGAAGATTTGGAATGTCCGACTCTTCTACCAAACGATCATACCCTATTTGTGTGTTCAATTCATCCTTTGCTTTCTTCAATATTTCTGGGTGATTAAGTAAAGCAGCAATCGCCCATTCTAGAGTCATGGCTGTTGTGTCAGTTCCAGCTAGGAACATACCCTACAACTCAATTGAAATAAGATGTTTATTTTATTCAACAAATGCAGAAAACAAAAAAAATTATAAAAAAGTGAAAATAGTAGTTTTCAATAAAATATATTTATCACAACAAACCCCTTAATTTTGCTCGTGGTCGGGTAGTAAATTCCGATCAACTGTTTTGTGAGTAAAATTCAATTGGATCGTAATTTCAAATCGGTTTTTTCTAGTTAAGTAAGCAATTTTGAGGTGTTTATTGAACAACCATCTAATAAAAAAATAACGACCCAAAAAGAAGGATCTACATATTAAATTGAATCTTATACATCTCGAGTAAATTCTCATAACATTGTCTCATTTTTTACCCTTTATCTTTTCTAAAATATATATATGTATATATTTGTGTGTATGCGGAGTATTCAAAAAGGAAATATTAGGAAATATTTTAAAAAAAGGAAATGCTAAATAAAATATTTTAATAAAAGGAAATGCTAATCTGTGCCGCACAAGATACTCTTAAGGCACAAGATATGGATCTTACAATAGAAATAAACAATAAATATTGTATTGAAAACATAAGTTTTTAAATTTTTAAGATTATGAATACACAATTTTCAAGGTTGAATTTCTTTATTTACTACCTCCGTCCCTAATTATAAGACTCTTTTGAGATTTTTTTTCCCCATTTTTATAAGACCCCTTTGCTATTTCCAACTACATTAATTATTTCTTTACATACATGTCTCTATTTATTATACATCTTTTTTTTCAATCAGCAATAAATAACATATGGAAAACATAAACTAACTCTCTCTCTTAAGGATAAAATTGTAAAAACAATAGTAATTACAAACAACTTTAATACAAATATCCATTTTTTAAATTCCAGTGATTTTATAGGACCCTTTAAAAGAATACAATTCTCGTGGGTATGTATAGAGTATAGATATTTACGTCTTCATGTTTTGAGTATGCTGACTTCATCATACTAAAGGTGCTTGATGTAATAGTAACAAATTACGGTGATTAACTCAGATTTACTTTTCGCCAGTAATTAAACGCATTAATCCATCTCAGTGTTCTATACAAGATTCGTTAGCTCACACTGCAACTTAACTATTTTTTTTGATGAAGAATAATCTTCATTATTAAAATCAATAACTTCATCAAAGTGGAAGCTAAATTCAAATAATAGATCAGTATGTTTCTTGTTTTTTTTTTTAAAGAAACACTAAAAAATTGAATACGTAATTGAGTTGTTACCTGAATAAGCCCTTTGATAATCTCATCAGAATAATAATCAGGTTGAGATTTCTGCAGAGTCAAAAGATGTTGTAACATGTTATTACCACCATGCTTCCCACTTCTAATCTCATCAACAATTCCTTGCAAAAACGAATCACCTCTCTTCCCAATATCCTTCATCCTCTTAACCAAACCATCAAAATCAAACAACCTAAGTAAAGGCACAAAATCTCCCATATTACTCGCCCCAAACAACGGCATCATCTCATTTATCATCTCTTTAAACTTCTTCCCTTCCTCAGCATCACCAGCAACCATTTTTGTCATAATCTCAAACGTCATATCGGTTAGCCTCGTCCTCAACTCAACACGAGTGAACCTCTCACTCGTGTCTTTAGCCAGTTTTGTTACAAGTTTCAACGTCTCACTCCTTCGCGAGTCAACGAAGGAGTTGAGACGTTGTGTTGAGAGGATATCAAGGGTGATGATGCGACGTAGGTTACGCCAGTGGTCGCCATAAGGGGCGGAGTCTAAGCTTGTGTAATTGTAGAAGAGATATTTTCCGGTGAGGAAGCGAGGTCGGTTCGATAAATCCACGTCATGTTTAGTTAAACATTGTTGTAGTAGGGTTTGGGAGGAGATAACAACAACACGACATGAACCGAACCATAGGGTGAATATTTTACCGTATTTTTGTGAAAGGTTATGAAGGGAACGGTGGAGTGGGAGGTTTATGTTGTGGAGGTTTCCTATTATGGGAAAAGATATTGATGGACCTGGTGGAAGGTTTTTGAACTTTCTTCTTTGGAGTAAAAGTTTCAAGGTTACAATGAAACTAAGGGAAAGGAGTGAGTAATATAACAATGGTGTCATTACTAACATTGTATTATATTGGTTATTGTGTTTTCAGCTGAGTTTAGAGATGCATGGTTTTATAGTTGAGTTGAGTGATACTCTAGTGAAAACTGAACGAAATTTGAAACATGTGGAGAGATATTAGAGGTTGCCAATTTATTAACAAAAGGACATTGAATAATGATGAAAAGAGAAAAATATAAGTTATTTTTTTGACAACGGAAAAGTAGTTTTTTTGTTTACGTTATGTCTTAGTTTATTTTTGGAGATAAGGAAATGTCTTAGTTTTTTTTCAAGAAGAAGAAGGAAATGTCTTAGTTGATGATGCAAGATAAAGAAAAAAAACAAATTTATTTTGTTGGGTCTTATATTGTATTTCAACATCAATGCTCATCTGATCAAAGAGCTGAAGCTATAAAAAACGTGAAAAATGATTCTGATTAATTGTGGGTTCATCATATAAAGTCTTGTCTCTTCCCTTGCTTTTTTTCCTCATTCTGATTAAATGTTCTTTAATAGAAGCTTTTCTTTTGTCTTCAAGACCTCATTTTCAAATGGGAAATGGTATATACTGCGAGAAAAAGGAAAGCGAATTTTTTATGAGTGCTTTACGTTCAACTATAACCTCCATGCATACCACAAAAGCACCGTGTATTACGCAAAAGGAGAATTTTGATTAGGCAATTCCTGTTCCGTGAAAAAACTAAGTGTTTTTGGGTAAAAATTGACCCCTCAAACTTTATTAGATCACAAATTGGTACATCATGGCATGCGCCTAACCCATCTCTCGAGGGTTTGATGCCTAATGATTGCATGTGACCATTTTACCCCCAAGTCCTCTATTGTTGGCTTTGCTTAAATGATTCTGGTCAGTGCAGAGCCAGGAAATTTATGGAGTCCGGGCAAAAAATTTATCGCAAATTCACATGTGACATAATATATAAACAGTTATAAATCAAAATAAAAGAGGTTCTTCATTTTGTCAACAAAAGTACAATTTAAAATAGGGTTATTAATTGAAATTGACCATGTAATATACGCAAAGTCCAAAAAGCAACAAGAGATTGAATTTTTTCATGATTTCTTAGAGGCGAGTTAAGAACGTTAAAATATGGCCTTACACAGAAAAAAATTATAAATTTTCGACAAACGGCAAATTAATTATGAATTTTTAAAGTGTCAAAAACTCAAAAAATAAAACAACGGAAATCTTGACCTATAAATCAAATTCTGACCTCATTATTTGTAGAGACATCTATAAAAATACATAAAAAGGATATGTAAAGTTTCATAGCATTTCGAAGTCGTTTAAATTTATTTTGATTTTTCAATCAAAACGTGCAAAATTGAAATTTTGTTCCGTGTAAGCGTATACTCACAAGTCAAATTTAGTTCCCTAATTTTGTAGGCATGACTAGAAAATGATAAGAACATTCGCAATGAAATTTTGTAGTTTTTAAACGAGATACTAATTATAAATTGTTTAAGAAATTCATAATTACGAGGGAATAAAAATTCATAATTAATTTATCCCTAGTCGAAGAAATTTAATTTTTTGTGTAAAGCTATATTTTAACGTGCTAAACATGTATGAAAAAAATAGTGAAAAAATTAAACATGTTGGTCACATTTTTAGACTACGCGTATATTATAGGGTGGTAAAAAATAAGAAGAAATTTAAATTTAAATGCTAGAATATATGTTTTGTATTTTACAGAGTCATTTTTCAGACATAATGTATATTACAGGGTCAATTTGAACAATTAACCCGTTAAAATAAGAGAGATGAACCCGTCAATAGTGTGCTAAATAAAATTAGGACGTAAATGTCTTTTCCGAGCCTATTTGCGTGTGAGAATTTTCAGATTTTGCCCAAATTTTTCCTTTTGTAAATGTGTTAATGGGCTTTTAGGTTAGGTCTAATGTGCAAAAATTATCGATCGAGCCCAGGTGACCGCCCAGGGTCGCTGGGCAATGAAACCGCCCCTGATTCGGGTCATTGTTTGATTTAGAGCCTCCCAAGCTTTCTTCCCTTGAATTGCTCAATAACATTTCACTTATTCAATGAATAGATATAATGAAAAAAAATACAAAATAATTTATTAGGTTTTTTTTTTTTATAAATAATTTATTAGGTTTGAAATTTACAAATTTTACAATATTCGCCACTAAATTTAAAGTTTATATATTAAATTTTTATGTGTATTAAATTGCTCAATAACCACTATTATTTTATATTAAAGACTGTCCAAAATCCTACCAAATTATTATAATATTTGTTCATAAGGATATCCACAATGATCCATGGCTTGTGATTTTTTTTTGGGTTAATAGGTCTTTACCCTCCTGTAATATAGGTCATTTTCGGTTTTCTCCCTTGTAAAATTTTTGTTTTGATTTACCTCCCTGTAAAATATTTTTTTTTTTATTTAACCCCCCAATAGCCAAACAAAAACCTATTTTATTTTATTTTTCCAAGAAATTTTTGTTTTTGTTTGGCCTATTAAATCAAAACAAAAATATTTTACAGGGGGTAAATCAAAACAAAAATTTTACAGGGGGGAAAACCAGAAATGACATATATTACAGGGGGGTAAAGGTCTATTAACCCTTTTTTTTCTTAAGATGCTAAATTAGTCCACTTAAATTAGCACAGAGATAATTGATCCTGAGAACTCAAAGAGGAGCACACTTCCATATTCTAAGTCAATACCAACAGGCCAACCCAAACGAATTTGACTTGCGCATTTATAAGAAACATGTACATTATTATTTTGTCAAATTGGCATGCAATTCAAGCGTATTTTATATATAAAAGTTCTTAATTCTGTTAAACACATTTTGGAGCTAGAAAAGTTATTACAAGTTTCCTAACTTTTTTTTTCCTTTTTTGAAAAAAAAAATGATCTTACGCATCTTAAATACACAAAATCTTAAGTCTCTTAAAAAAAATTTGGAGGCAAAAAAATGTTGCAAATTTCCTAATTTTTTTGCGTTTTTTTAAATGATATGATATCTTATATATAAAATCTTATCTTATATACAAAAATTCTTAAATCTCTTAAGCAACATTTTGGAGCCCAAAAAGATGTTCTAAATTTCTTAATTTTTTGTCTTTCTTTTAATTATCCGATTATTATATATAAAGGTTTTTAAGTCTCTTAAATAACTTTTTGGAGCCTTTGTAAAAAAAAAAAACTTTTTAGGAGGCAAAAAAGATTTTGCAAATTTCTTAACTTTTTGCTTTTTATAGATGATCTGATATCTTATATTTGGTTGTTTATATTAATATATATTTTTTGTCTTGTTACAATATTTTGGAACAACAAGGAGAGAGATTAAATATTTCCTTTAAAAATTATTTTTAATGTCAAGTTTCCTTTTAACAATCTATCTAATATGAAAATGAGAGTTTAGCTTCTTCGGGAAAAAAAAATGAAAATGAGAAATCAAAATTCCTTAAGGTTTTTGATTCTCTATCTTTTGAAAACAATAACACATGTTAAATAACCACTTTTATTTTATATAAAAACTCTCCAAAATCCTACCAAATTATTATAATATTTGTTCACGAGAACATTATTATTTTGTCAAAGTATCGTGCAATTCAAGCATATTACCAAAAGTTTAATATGGGAGTTTAGATTTCTATATCTCAATTTGTCAAATTATCGAAACTAGCACTATCTTTAAATTTATTTTATTTTTGGAAAAAAAATAGAGCACAAAGACATCTTATGATAAGTTAAGACATCTCTAGTGTGTTGACATAATTCATGGATACCTGCTTAAGCCCGTTTAGATTTTGATAAGGAAAACTCAAATTCATTGGGTTTGGGGTTTTTCTATTATCAAAAGACGGAGGTGGATCAGTAATGAGAACAGTGACATCCACTCTGAACTTGTCTTTTAAAACCGCCCTACTTGTATTAAATTACATTTTTACCTCTTTTAAGTTAGAATGTCCTAAACAAACTCTTAAATTACATTAATATGTTGATCGTAAGTTCTTACTCAATTGTTAAAAATGTCAAAATTGTTAAATCGGACGTCGTGATTAGGGTTTGAATCCTGACTCCTCCACTTAAGTGTATGTGTAAGTTTCCAATGACACTTACCATTTCATCTATCAACAAAAAATAATATTAATATGTTTATTTTTTATTTTTATAAGTGGGCTTTAAACAAATTGTTTGCTAATTTTGTTTGTTTAAAAATCAAATTATTGAAACGGCATAATTATTCAATTTTTTTAATGAAAAAGTACTAAATTGCGTTCAAAATTCATGCGGAAATGGAGCGGGTGGCAATACCTATACCCCGTCGGGTATGGGTCTGGGTACTATTTTTGATCTCACCGAAGATCGGGTTCAGAGAGGAGATAGACAAAAATTGTTTCCGTCCTGACATGTTGTCATGTCTAATTCCAGTTGTGTTGGTACTCTTGACTGTCACTTATCATTTACAATACTTTAGAAATATTATTAAAATAGGTGGATTCTATGGTGAGGGTCCAATTATGTCCCTTACCGATGGACCACTAATTTTAACCCTCAGATTAAATCAGTCTACGTGATCTAATTATTTATCACCACATCAGATCTAATTTCTTTCTTTCACCCTTTAACTGATCTCAATCTATAACTGTACTCTCTCTCTCTAGCTGTTCTTTCTCTCTCTCCATCACATTTTAATTCCCCAACTTATTCTCTCTTCTTCTTAACATTCGATAAATTAAAAACTCAATACTGAACCAGGAATCTAGGATGCAGGCTTAAATAACAAGAGATATATGTTTGTGCTTAAAGCTTGATTTAATTTGTAATTTGATAAAAAACAATATTCAAAGAATTTTCATATAACTTCGATTGAATGAGAATTTATTCAAAAAGATTCATATTTTAATTTGTTTAAATTTTATTTACATTTAAAAAAGACATAATTGAATGAAAAATTATTTATTTTAAATGTGTTAAAAGCTTGACTCAAATTTGATTTTCTAGAGCGGTTGTGGAAGAATATAAAGCCTAGTTTGATTTGTAGAAGTGGTTTGATTTTCCAGAACAACCCTCGATGTAAAGTTATGAAGGCTGAGGAGAGAGTATAGACAGAGAAAGGGTAAGAGAGGGTAGAGTGAGAGGGAAAAAAGAAGTGTGATATGGTGTGTAAAGTATACAATAAAATACAAGAGCTAAGACTAATCTGATGGCTCCGAATGTTTTTTATTATGGTCCACCGGTGAGGGACTTGTTAGATCCCTCACCTTAGAATCCACCATTAAAATAAAGAGAAAATTACAAAAGCATTAGCAGCAATATCTTGAAACAACAATAATCATCCTTGTGTCATCCTTAATGTTGATGGAAGTTGTCTTGGATCTCCTAAGAGTTGGTTATGGAGGAATTTTACGAAATGATGCAGGATTTTCATGTCAGACTTTTCTGGGTACTTTCAAAATTCATCTGATATCTTGTATGCTGAGCTTTATGCCATCTATAAGGGTCTCTTGTTGGCCAAAAAAATGGGTATTACTGATTTTATTTGCTACTCTGATTCTTTACATTGTATCAACATCCTCAATGGTCCCCCAATGAGGTTTCATGCTTATACTGTTTTAATTCAAGATTTAAAAGAGTTATTGGAGCAGGGGAAATGTTTTGGTTAGTCACACCCTTAGGGAAGGAAATTAATGTGCAGATTTTTTTGCTAAACTTGGTGCTTCTTCTGATGTTAAGTTTCTTCGGCATGAGTCTCTTCCGATGAACCTTAAGATTTTTCTCTAAAGTGATGCGACTGGAATTTTCGATTTGAGAGAGTAGCTCTCTTTTTGTTCGGTTTTTCTTGTTTTGTTTTAGCATTGCACACAAAAAAAAAAATCTTGAAAATTCATATGATTAAACAAAAATATAAGTCCAAAAGATGTTATCCAAGAATTCAAAATACCACCCTGTATACGGTATATCTGTATTTACGTCATGCAGCGGAGAAAAATCTATTTTCAAGATGATAATATTAAGAATTTGCAGCAAATACCGATAAGCCAATGTAACAACATTAATTTTTTATTCAAGTTGACCTAAAGAGTAAAAAAAGATGTAAATCTGATTATTTGTGTTTTCTTCTTCTATGAATACATTCTGAAGTTTGGGATTTAATTATATATTAAAGATTAATTACACATGAATATTGAATAGAAGGTTAGTAAACAACAACTGTATCATTAGACATTTTTTAATAGTAAAATCGACTTTTATAAGCAAAGATTCATAGACTTAAAAGATGTGACATTGTTATGTATAACTATTTAAACTCTGCGTAAAAGGTGAACTTCGGAAAATCATATTTGGAAGTAGTCCCCGAAAGCTGTTTGAATTCGCTGGGATTTTAACTCATATCGTCATGCGATATGCCTATTGAAAAATATGCATTGAATTCGCAGGGATTCTGTCACATTATCGTCATGCTAAGAAAATTGAATAGAAGACTAAATGATGTTGAGAAAAATAAAAGAAAATAATAATATAACGTGAAAATTATGAAGGGGAGAAAAAACACACGATTATTTAATAACGTGAAAAACCTCACTACTTCTTTATTTATATTTAGAAGGGTTAATAGGTCTTTACCCCTGTAATATAGGTAATTTTGGTTTTCCTCCCTGTAAAATATTTTTTTTGATTTACCCCTGTAAAATATTTTTGTTTTGATTTACCCCCTAATAGGCCAAACAAAAACGAAAAATTCTTGAAAAATAAAATAAAATTGGTTTTTGTTTGGCCTATTAGGGGGATAAATTAAAACAAAAATATTTTACAGGGGGTAAATAAAAAAAAATATTTTACAGGGGGGAAAACCAAAAATGACCTATATTACAGGGGGTAAAGATCTATTAACCCTATTTAAAATAATGCTAAACATAACGAATTTTTTTATCCCGAGCGATAATGAATGATGTACCACCTCACGTTTTCTCCTATCCAAGGCTTCGTTTATGCTTTTGAAACTACATATAATTGGATTAAACTAACAATATACTCTCACATGCTTGGGCTGAGCTAACAACAGTGGTTTATTACACGACTAGTAACAATATGAAGAGAAGTGATAGTAGCGGTGACTTTGTCTTTTTTGAGACAGATGTGGTCTCTTTTTTTCCCTTTTCTATTTATTATTAGTGCATGAAAGAAAGAAAGAAACATAACCTATCTGAAAAAGAAAAAGAAAGTAATGAAAGATAGCACAAAGTAGCATTCGTGAAATTCTCAGGAGAAAATCTCTAGCGAGATATAGCGATGCCCTTATATTTACTAGCATTGAGACGAGCATTTGTCTCCTAAAACTTTTTATTGTGCTAATGAATATAAATTATAAATAATATTTTTAATGAAATTTTTATTTTGATTAAAAGTATTTATAGATATAGAGATTTTATACTTTCATATTGTAAAAAAGTATATTTTTTCACAAGAGTAACAAACTATACTGTCTATACATATTTTCCTCTCCAAAAAAAAATTTACTATATTTTTCAGTGATACCAACAATATAGCAAATATAAATTCTTATCTTTTTAAATGACGTCAACAATATAACATTCTTATACGCAAATTTGCTTAAGATTATAATTATAAGTGAAAAAGTCACCCTAAATCATATATTTTCTTTATATAATAATATATATAAGCAATGAGAGACCTTTTCAACGTGTATACTTTCAACCAACACCAACAATCTCTACCTTAATTGAAGCAGCTTTGATGCACATATCACTATTCCATATGGTTGAAGCAGCTTTTTAAGGAGCACCCCACCATAAATACTAATTTTGAAAATGTAGCTAGAAGCGAGGGAGGAGGAGATTGTTGAAAGCAAAATATTTTATTGATGTTTTAAAGATAACAACATATTTACATTTATTTTCTTTTTTTTTGAGAGGTTTGTCTACATTTATTTTCTTGTTATCCACTAATGTATTTTGTGAGAATGTTTCAAGAGAATGTTCATGATAACTTTATGAGTTCACAAAACAAAGCATCTTCATCAAAACAACTATCAAAGCAAATGACAAATGTGAACTTTTGAGCAATTTCAAAGATATGCATAATTAAGATCAAGAATAAATATTATTCTCTTTGTCTCACCGATAGAAGGAACAAATAATCATAAAGCTCAAGACTCCTTAAAAGGCATTAAAAGGCAAAACAATCAAGATTTTATTTGCACATGGCCCCTGGAACCTACAAAGGAATGAAATCAACAAAAAACCTCATGCATTTTTCGACCCATTGAGAAATAAAGTGAAAATAATCATTCAAGGATTGATCACAAAGTGTTCCTTAAAATAAAAGCATATGACATCAATATGACATCATCACATCTCAACAAAAGACCAACAAACTTATACAGCAAAATTACATCTCACATCAACTTGCAAAACGTGTTAATGCTTTAAACAAATATGGCTGAAACAAAGTAATCATTCTTGAGAACATTCTTAGTGAACAATTTTCATACTTTCTCTCTAAGCATCAAGTGGAGCGCATTTTTCAGTTTGAATTGAGTTCCAACAACTCTTTTTTGGCTTGTCCTCCAAGGCTCATCAGGTTCTATAAATGGAAGAAGACATTGAAGGTTTAAGGCAAGAGTTTGAAACACAAAACAATGGCTTAAATATGCATTTCGTCCCTGTAATTTGGGCGTGTTTTGGTTTTCGTCACTGCAAAAAAAAAAAATTTAAAATATCTCAGCAAAAAAAAAATTGTTTTAAAAAGGTCTCTGACCCCACTTTTTTTGCTGACATGGGATGTTTTGGCCACGTGGCAGTCCACGTCATTTAAAAATTAAAAAAATTGAAAATAAATTAATAAATCATAAAAAAATTTCAATTTTTTTTAAAGATGAAGAAAAAAATTTGGAAATTAGTTTTTCGAAAAAAAATGTAATATATAATTTTCAAAAATTTAATTTTCACTTTTTTTTCAAAATTTTTAATTTTAACAGTTTTTTCTAAAAAAATTTCGGAATTTTTTTATGATTTTTAAATTTATTTTTAAATTTTTTTAATTTAAAAAAGAATTTTCAGAATTTTGAAAAAATAAAATATTTTTTAATTATGTGGCATGCCACATGGCAAAAGTTGCACAGTCAGCAACTGCCAAACCATGCCAATTCAGCTGAATAGTGGGGCTAGGTACCTTTTTAAAACAAATTTTTTTTTGCAGCGATGTTTTTAATTATTTTTTTTGCAGGGACGAAAAACAAAACGCGCCCAAATTACAGGGACCAAATGCATATTTAAGCCACAAAACAATCACTCTCAAGTGAGATAATCATTCTCTTACAAGCTCTTCACAATATAAACAAGCTCCAATTCTCTCACTATATTTGGATATAATCTTTTGAGTTTGTTTAGTTAAAATCTCAAACATCTGTTGAGTAACCATGATTCAACAAAAACTCATCATCATACAAAGTTTAATCTAGCTCTCAAGTTTATTTGTTGTAAATGAGAAAGAAGTATTTCAGCCTTTCTCGTGCGAAAACAAAGAATTGTATAAGTCTGCTGAGGTTGATAATACACAGTGTAACAAATTGATCTGATGTGATCAAGAGCATATAGTGTTATTCAGAAGTTTATGATATAAGGATACTATAGTGGAAAATGTCATACGAAGTGTGGGGACTGGAAACTAGCCTACTTTGGGTGAACAATGATAAATCCTTGTGTGATCTTCTTTCTCTTGCTCCTTTACCATTTGTTTTTTTATACATCATTTACACACACACTATCACTATCACTAATTTTTTTTTAATCATTCTCCAGAACATTCTCCAAAATATTATGTTCCTATTTTTATTCAACTGCTCGATATTTATCCAGAGCACTCTGATTCTTAATCAAATCTGCTTTTATTTCATAGATCACTATATAATCACTCTCCATAATATTCTGGTCTCTGAAATAATATTGTTTAACCAATTAAGTTTACTCATTCTAAAAAAAAAACTCAATCGTTTTCTTAAACATTCTCCAAATTTGTAAGACATATTTATACAATTTCCTTCTGAACAAATGAATTTGTTTCCAACTATTTGGGTTTTATTTTATAAATTATTTGAATGAAAGAATTAATGTATGTATGAATGAATGATAAAGTGAAAAAAAAAAACGAGTTTCCGTGTTCTCCCTTTGTGACCAGAATGTATGGACATTTAACTTTGTAAGTGCCAACAATAGTTAACTGTTCTCAAAGAGTCAATAATATTTAATTGTTGTTGGAGATATAATGATTATTTTGGTATGTCTGAGAGCAATTTTGAAAAGGTACAGAATAATTTTCCACAATTCAACAAAAAAATAATCTTAATGGTCTTTCTATAAAGAAGCTTAAACTGTTGATCAAGGCCCAAGTAAGTATTACTTGTTGGAGGATAACATCTCTTTATTTCTTGTCTTCTTGTCTATTTTTTTTTCCAGGGAAAAACATCAAACAAGGTACAAGTCACTATCAAAATTTGAAACCAACATTAATAACAAACCTATATGGAGAGCGGCCAGTTCTATCATGTATTAGAATAAAAAATTGTACTTAAATCAATAGGTTAGTTTGATCATTGTTTCTGGAGAAATGATTTCTCCACCCAACTCCGCTCTTGCAGGCCTTTCAATTTTACCATTATGCTATGTTTGGATTATATAATTCAAATATGTTAGAACACATAAAAGAGGAAAAAATGTCAGTAAATCACAACAATTTCAAAAACATAAATAAACACAAATGAGATCACAATTCAACCAAACTAAATTCTCGTTGGATTTATCTATGTAAACCCTAATTTATTTGTAGGTCTTTGGCGAATCAAACTTTCCTAAATATCATGAAAATATATCATTAAGGAAGCATCTAACTCGACGAGTTCCTTCAAACTATACTAACCAAATATACAAAACACGTCGAAGTTTCATTTGAATGAACCAAACGCTTCCATCTGAGTCGATCAGATGACAACAATACTTAACATTTTTCACCCTTCTTGTGTCTCCATGACAGAGACGACCATTAATTTTGTCCAACCGCTCTTTCAAGAGAGATTGGGTGACATCAACCCTCATCCTAAACAGACCAGGTTTCTCCATGTTGTAGTACGTTGCAGCTAGCTTGGTGTTCATTTCTACTGGATAAGTGCTAATGGTTTTGTGGTGTGCATTGCAAATGAACCAAACATACCAATTTATAGAAGGTTTTGTGCGTCGTGGACCACAAAAATTGTCGGTGCATCTTGAACCACAATAAGAATCATGTATTTGACTAGTTTGAATTACAAGATCTGGAACATGGCAAACCCTTCAATGCACGAGTGGTCTGGACATGTTTTGTATTAGATAATCTTAACCAATATAAGTTGTTTTTGGATTGTATAATTTGAAAACGTCCAGAGTATGGACTGTGACATTACCGACAAGGTTTGAACGGTTGACTGTGTATTTAATGCATTTCTTACTGGTTGAACCATTTTACATGATCCCTTTGATTTTAGTTACAATATAGAATGGTGTTTTGACTATAAATAATATTGCATTCTACTTCATTTTCATTGCAAAACTCACATTCTTTCACTTTGTTTCTTTCTTATTTTTCTTTTGGGCCTGTTGTGATATCATATTTTCTTTGTTTCTTTCAATTAAACCCATTAAATTCCAAAAAAAAATTAAGCACATTAAATTAAAGAGATTATGAAACTAACTAAGGTTAATTATGAAAAAAATGATAGTTATCAAGTTTCTTATATTGTTAGTAGATTTTTTTCATTGGTATCAAAGAATTCTCGACCACAAACGACTTCTTTAACTTTTGAAAATTGTTTTTCTGACATCAAAAAGTTCATATTGACACATGAAAATGACCAAATTACCCCATCGGTAGTTAACTGCCTCTGGCATATCCGACAACAGTTAACTGACGCTGGCTCCAGAGGCAGTTAACTGCCTCTGGCTTTGGTCGAAAAATTAAAATAAATCGAAACTTATTCAGAATTCTACGAAACTTTACAGACCAAATATATATATTTTTTTAGAGTTGTCTGCAAAAAACCAACTCAAAATTCAATTTCTAGGTCGACGTTTTGATGTTTTGGTTTCTTGAGTTATTGGCGCATTAAAAATTCATATTTAATCCATCCGTTGTCAAAAAATTCTAATTTTTTGCGGGAAATGTTTTTTTATGTTCTTAATATGTGCGCAAAAAATAATGAAAAAATTCGACCTCTATATAACTTTTCCGGATGCGCAGTTGGAAAAATATTGCAATTTTATGCGTTTCAGTAAAAAATTCAAAATAAATTGAGGATTAGTCGACATACTAGAAAAATTTGAAGATCATCTATATGTATTTTTTTAGAGGTGTCTGCAAAAAAACAGCTCAAAATTCAATTTTTAGGTTGATGTTTTGATGTTTTCGTGTCTTAAATTTTAGGCGCGTTAAAAATTCATAATTAACCCGTCCCTTGTCGAAAAAATCAATTTTTTTGTGTGAGATGTTATTTTTTTGTTCTAAACATGAGTGCAGAAAATCGTGAAAAAGTTCAACGTCTAGGACACTTTTTCGGACTCGTAATTGGAAAAAATTGTCATTTTGTATGGTTCGGTCGAAAAATAAGAATAAATCGGCACTTAGTCGAAATGCTACGAAACTTTATAGACACCTCTATAAAAATACATATAAATAATGTGCAAAGTTTCGTAACATTCCGAATAAGTGTTGATTTTTTTATTTTTTTCAATGTCAGAAAACAATTTTCTTAACTTTTTCCATCAACATGAATCTCAACTCCCCAACTTTTTGTTTACGTTCCCTTTCCTTTGAAAAAAAAAATGTTTACATTGAAAAAAAGGAAATATTACAAAAAAGATTTGACAAAAGGAAAGATCACTGCTAGTACTAATTGACCGCAATCTGTTAAGAAAAATTAAATTATTATTGACCGAAATGCAACCTCGATTTTTCATAGTATCCTTAATTGATCTTATGCATTTATTTGTTGTCTTTATATTCCATGATGACCGTTTTTTTTTGTCAGGTAGCTTAATTGCTAGAATTCTGAGGTGTGCGGGGTTCAAACTTCAGTCCTTACATATAACAATGCATGTCCATGTCAACTGAGCTATGCTCACGGAGACTCCATAATAACCGTTTTAGTAGTGCCAAAAAATAATAATTATATTTTATATTCCACGATGACCGTTTTACTAGTGCCAAAAAATAATAATTATATATTAGCACACTGTATTGATTTTTGACCTTTTGACGATAAATTAGTCTATAGTAAAAGGGAAATGCTCGTGGTAGTAGCTGGGGACGCCAAAATTTTGGGCTTACAACCGGTCACCTCTACTGTGTAATGGCAGAGATTAACCTCTTAAATTTTGTAGGATGTAAATCAGCGGTAAATTTTTCTCATAAAATTTATCACGGCTGCTTGTGTAAGACTGGATTCTCAGTTTTAACTCTCCCTAACGGTGTTTGTTTGTAGCAGTATTTGGGTCCTCGGTTTTTTTTTATTAATACTTGAATGGATTTATTCAACATCAAGTGAGAAATACAAGAATCATAAAATAAAAAATAAAAATATAGAGGAGAGAAATACAAGTTGTGGATGATAAAAACAATTGAGAATAGCCGTAAATATTGTCTTTATTGTTTTTTTTAGTAAATTACGTCCCCTTCTCTAAGAGAAACTTGAATTACACTCCCTTCCCCTCCCTTCTTAAGTTAAAATATACACTCCCGTCCCTTGGAAAATAAAACTTATATTCCCTCCCTCATAAGATGCTTGAATTAGAACCTCCTCCCTTAATAATTAAATGTGCACTACAATTTAATATATTTTAACATGAATAAATATTTTTACGATATCTACTAATTTTAAAACACCATTTAAGAAAAAAATTCATTTATTTGTAATTTGAATGTCAATGATGATTAAATTCAATTTTATTTTGTGTTGTTTTATACTTTATAATTTATAATAGGGTTTAAAACTAGATGTTAACGAAATTGTGAATAGAAAATAGAGAAAAATATGAATTTGAATTTTGATTATATTAAAGTGGACGCACAGTACTATTTTTCTTCGGAGTCTGTTTTTTTTTTTTTTGGATAAATTACTAGAAATAAAAAAAAACTTATTAAAGGAGGAAATTGTAGATTTTAACATAAGAGATGCGATGAATGTAATTCAAGCTTCTTTTCAGGTGTGGGGAGTGAAATATTTTCTAATATGTTTTGCATAAGGGGGAGGGGAGGGGAGTGTATATTTTAACATAAGAGGGGAGGAGAATGTAATTCAAACATTTTTCAAGGGAGAGGAGTGTAATTTACTCTTGTTTTTTAATGAAAAATGCTAGTAATTAATTAATTGTTATATTATTTTTTAACACACTTAGGTTGGTCTCATAAGGTTGGCTTGAGATATTGAAGTGTTGTTTTTTTAAGGTTTCATGTTCGATTATTCCCAGTACTGCTTTCGGTGGGTTAGTTTGACTTTTTCAAAACAATTGTTGGATTTGTTTTTCTCTTATGTCAAAGTGTGAACCCAAGACCGTCAACTATTTACCACTTAGTTTGTCTCCCTTACTAAAGAGTGAGTGACACTATTTGCTAATCACATAATAAAATTAACATCATAATTCGTCTTTACACCTAAAAATAAAGGGTTATGCTAACAAGTGCCCTTAGGGCACTAGTTAAGGATTTAAAATAGAAAACAATTGCTAAATTTTATATATTTTTTTTTTACTTTTTGGTATTTCAATAAGTCAAATACACAATTTCCAAGATAAAGTTTATACTTTTATAGTGTGTTTGCCTTAGCGTTTAATTTCCCAAAACCACGTTGCAGTAGAAGCTTAGAATTGTAGCTTTTAAAAATTACGGTGAATACCACTCCTGAAGCGCGTTTCTCAATTGTACCGTGCAACCAAACATGCTATTAGTCTCTTAACAAATGCCTCAAGGGCACATATTAGCATTTTCTAAAAATAAATAATATCATGTCAGCCAAAATCAGTAGATATGCAATTTAAAGTCGCATTATTTTAAAATTTGTCGCATCATTAATTTTGAATTAATTGAAAGAATATTTACAAGTGTGATATTTGAAGGCCAAACACACCGAAGTTTAAAAACGAGATATTCCTTTTGTCCCAAAATAAATGACTTATTTATAAAATAGTATCGTTTAAAATGAGGCCACATTTCACTTTTCAATTTAACATTAATTACCTTTTTCAATTATACATTTTAATAAATATTAATTTCACCACCCCTAATTCAATATATTTAACTCTACATGTATGATAATGATGAATGCATACTTGACAAAAACACTCAAGTCTACTTTCTCTCCCTCCCTCTCTCTCGATTATGTTGAGGCAGAGAGAGTACTATTTTTATGAGCATAATAATTTAAAGGGATCAAACGTGAAATTAAATCAAATATTTAATGTGCGTTATGGAGATTTTTAAAAAAAAATGAAGGACATATGCATTAAAAAATGATTCTTAAAGTCAAATTGATGACCTTTATTAATAAAGTTATATTTTTATTTCACCCTATAGGTAAATTTTTAATTCGTTTGTTCTAATCCTTTGGTCTTTCTTTTACTTGTGACGAGTCAATTGATGGTTACAAAATATATATTTTATTTTTTTGACGACATGGTTTTGACAATGGTGTAGTGTTTTGTGTTTAAATTTTATTTTATTTAATTCTTTAGTAAATACTTTTAAACACTTGGTGACTATTTTTTATATGTTTATTCAAAGTCTTGGTCTTTCTTCTACTTTACTTTGGAATAGTTTTCGAACCATATTGTAACCAAAAAAAAGTTTTCGAACCATATTTGACCAAATGACATATGGCATTCATGCATGGGGATGGTGGCTTACTCTACCAAAGCATGACTGCTAGTGCTTACTGTACACCGTCATTGGTTTCATTCCCTCACAGGCTCACACAAAGACACACATATATAGCAACATAAATGATCTGTATTCGACGGCAATTTCACTTTTAGAAAAATATAGAGCAATATAACAAAAGTAGAAAAATATGATGCCAGAACTGTACTTATAGTCTACATTGGCGTGCTAACTCAGTTTATTTATTCTAGAAGTTGTATAGTATTATTTCCATAACCTACTATTTCTAGATTGTCTTTTTATGCAGACAAAATGAATAAGTATTTTTTCTATAACCAACTATCTCTAGACTTTTATTTAACAAGCCAAAATAAGATATATTAACAAAAAGTTTTGCTTCCTAATACGAGGAGTGTCAAAAGAATTTCCCAAACAAACAAGAGGTTTCTGCCACCACATATAATAACCAAAAGGAAAACAAACATTTTCAATTTTCAACCACCTAAGGATGCAATTTTAATCTTTTCTAGACTGTTTTCTTAAGCAGACAAAATGAAAATAGTAATTTCCCTTGTAAAAAAAATAAAACACCATCCGGTTACTATTGTAATAAAATAATCAACATTTTAGATTCATTCAATAAATGATATAAATGAACATTTTTTCATTCAATAAATAATATAGACTACATACATTATTTTAAATCTAAAAAGTAGATTTTTTCATATAATAGTGATCGGAAGATGTATTCATTTGATTTTGAGCATTCATATTTATGTATAAATGGATGATCTGAAACCACCCTAATCAAAGTGTTCGACTTAAATTTGTTGGTATGTTATAGTTAGAAATTGTAAACATTAATATGTAGAGATCGAGTTCAAATCACGAACACACATTTATTCAATTTTAAGTGGTGAATTACTAGTCCCACTTGGAGCAGGAGAAGAAGCAAATCATTCATTCATGGAAGACTTTGAAAGGACCATATCCATAATACATTAGAATCCATTTTAAATCCAAATTTCGAACTGCTTGAATTCCAATTCTGAGAGCTCACAACTCTGCCAAAACCGAGTTACAAGCCAAGCTTGTTATAGAATCATCAGAAGAGATGATCATGTGAGTCTCTAACCAATAGTTCATACGTTGTACTCCTCGAGTTAGTAATTAATAAATGAGTCATCCACCGTAATAATCTTATGACAACCATACAGAGGCAGGATCAATAAATGTTAACTTGCACTAGTTGTTGCAGTTTAATATGTATAAGGTTACCATAAATACAAGAAGTGGTGAAAATAACCTGATCCTGAACGCTGGGGATAAATTCCAAGTTGGACGTGGACGTGGTTGGAGAAAATAAACTCATTTCTATTCTTTCAGATTTCATTGACTTGCCACCAATTCTAAAAAAAATTCGACGAATCTATTTAGTTTGTTCCAATATTATCTTAAAATTAGCTCCAATCAAATAACTTATATATCCCAAACTATAAAGAAAAGAACGTTGCTTCAACTATCCGTGTGAATTTGACGCTGTCCAAAACACATTTATTTACAATATCTACCGTAAGTATGTAAAATTTACATTAAAATTTATCTGAGACTTAGATGAAGTAGCTGGTATGGCTCATAATCGTGATAATAATTGAAACTCAATAATTAATAAAAATAATTTTGTAAATTTGTTATATTAATTCCCATGGTTTTATTATATACAAAGTATTTTTTAATATATGTAAAAAAACTTAAACAATAATCATTTAAAATAAAATTACAAGAGTAATTTTAGAGATAAATATAATTATATAAATATGTTTGTAAGTGTTCTTTAAATTCAAAGATTTTTTCTACCTTAAATTGGAGCACATTCTTTGCACTATAAATTTTTCCATAAAAAAATCTTACGTGCATTTCTTTTCCATTGATGACTTCAGTTTTGTATTAAAAAAATAACAAAATATTGTCATATTGTATTTATATGTTGAAATAGGCACAAATTGGCACAATATAATAATTAAGGATTGGCTTATATATATTGTCACATTATATTAACAACTAATCAATCAATAAAATATATTGCCACATTATATTGACAACTAATCAATCAATAAAATATAAATATTGGCGACTAATGGATGCCAATTTAAGCTTAAACTAAGGATCGTACATAGACGCCACCAACCATTCTATAGTTTCAAACATAAAATATCCAATTTTCTTTGACCGGATAATTTATACTTTTATTCTATGTAAACTTATTTGTTTGATTTCTGATAATTTGAAAATGACGACTTTCATGTTTCTACTGTAACACTAGTTAGCATAAATATAGTATCATTTTCTTGACGTAATATTGATAATAATACCACTATCGGAGAGTTGGATCTAACACAAGACCCCAGACTCACATAACATGATAAATTTAATGCTTAAACTTTTATATGGGATGATACTTATATATTTTTTGTCAAGTAGTCTGGTGGTTAGAAATTCACCTTTTTAAGGTGAATAAGTGATGTATCTGAGTTTGAAGTTTAAGGTCATGTGACAATGATACTTATATGGATAATGCTAACAAATATCCTAAGAACACTTGTTAAGAAGTTTAAAAAATAAAGTATATCTTGAAAATTGTGCTTTCAACACCTTGAAACTTTAAAAATGAAATTTTTCTACATCAAATTTATAATTTATTTCAATTTTAAACTTTTTAACTAATGCCCTAAAAGTATTTGTTAGCATTATCCTACTTATATTTATATATGACAAATAATGAAAATAATTACCTTCAATGAAGAGAATCTAAGGAAAAAATATATTAATAACCCTATTTAAATAGTTTTACTCTTTGTAAAGTCATTTCAAATCTTATCTATTTTACACTTTCTCATACACAACTCCAATATTGAAATTGGTATATATATGATAGGTGTCTCTACTTATAACCTCATTTTAGGTCTTATTTCTATTATACAGGAGACTTGAATTGTTCCCAACGAGAGAAGTGTCCTTATTGCTAGTACTTCTTAAGAGATGGGCACCTTTTGTTTTCTCCTCACATGAAATAAAATGAGAAATGATCAAATGATATTTGTACAACTATTATAAGACAACTATATCGTACTCTTAATGTGCTCTTACTCTCTCTATTCTTCTTTCTATCTCTATTATTCTTGATAAATTATAAAAAGGAAGAAGAAGAAGAAGGTTCTTACAAAATGGTTGAACAAATATCAATACTCAAATAAAATATGAGACATGCTAACAAATATCCGTAAGTATTGTAAAAAAATAAAAAAAATCCTTAAGTCACTTGTTAAATATTTAAAAAAGAAAACAATTAATAAGTTTTATGTAGGATCCTTAAAAAAAAAACGTTTTATGTAGAATTTTTTTAATGATTCAATATCTTTACTACACAATTCTTCGGGTAAAATTTTCGTTTTAAATTTCTTAACAACTATTCTTAAAGTACTTGTAAGCATTTCTCATAAAATATGTAGTGCACAATTTTTACAAGAATGTCATTAAAACACTCATTAACATTTCCTAAATATATAATCAGCCAAAGCTGAACAGCACATAAATTACGAGTAAAATTATGCTTTTTTTCCTTAAAAAAATATAACCAGGTTTGAATGGATATATATTTAATTGAAATGAATTCTTCAAAGTCAGTAAATGTAAATAAAATACTATACTATATGAAAAGTATCCTTGGTTTGAACAACAAAAACGTTGAAGTTGATTTTGGTGGCTACTAATGTACTTACTGAGTAAGTGGCACGAGTCAAGAGCAGCCTCAAATTAAAGACTACCTCGCACTCGCGTACTTCCTACTCACCTAACTCTATAAATACTATACACCTAACATAACATGCTATCACTACTCACTCACTCACTCACTCATTCTCCAAATAACAATTTAAGGTAGCCAAAATTAACAAACTCAACCATGGGGATCCTTTCCTTTTTGTGCTACTCTCTCTTTTATCTTTCTATATTTTTCATCATTAGGCTTTTGTTCCAATCAAGAAAATTCAAAAACCTTCCACCAGGTCCAACTTCTCTTCCCATAATTGGTAACCTTCACCATCTCAAACGTCCCCTAAACCGTACCTTTAAGGGACTCACTGAAAAATATGGTAACGTCATTTCCCTATGGTTTGGTTCACGTCTTGTTGTCGTTGTTTCTTCACTTTCCGAATTCCAAGAATGTTTTACAAAAAACGACGTTGTCCTAGCAAATAGACCAAAGTTTTTATCCGGAAAATACATTTTCTACAATTATACCACTTTAGGATCCACCTCCTATGGTGAACACTGGCGTAACCTTCGTCGTATCACTTCCCTTGATGTCCTTTCGAACCACCGTATCAACAACTTCGCTCCTATCCGAAGAGACGAGACTCAGAGGTTGATCAAGAAGTTGGCTGAAGATTCATCCACTAAATTTGCTGAAGTAGAACTCACTTTCAGGTTTTTTGATATGACCTTCAACAACATCATGAGAATGATCTCTGGAAAGAGGTATTATGGTGATGATTGTGACATATCTGAGGTTCAAGAAGCAAGTCAATTTAGGGATATGGTATCTGAACTGTTGCAGTTATCAGGAGCAAACAATAAGACTGATTTCATGCCCTTACTTAAGTTTCTTGACTTTGAAAACTTGGAGAAGAGAGTCAAGCGTATTGGTGAAAAAAATGATGTCTTTTTGAGTGGACTCCTTCAAGAGCAACGTAACAAGAAAGAACGTACAAATACCATGATAGATCATCTTCTAAATATGCAAGAATCACAGCCAGAGTACTACACCGATACAATCATCAAAGGCCTTTGTTTGGTAAGTACATAATACTTGTTTATATTGTACAAATTCTAGTTATCTAACCTTAACTTAATCTTATTTTACACACACACATATATTGTCAATGTAATAAAGTTTTACATTTACATCCAATGAAAACTACCATTTTGTCACATCATACTTTTGTTAAGGTACTTTAAAATTAGTTGTGTATGACATGGAAAAATGTGATATCTCATTGGATCTCAGTGTACAATTATTTTACACATACGTTATATGTTCATATTAAACTGTATTATTTATATATTTTATTTGAAATAAAATTGATTGAATTTGGTTGAAATTTTAGGCCATGCTCCTTGCTGGAACGGACTCATCTGCCGTAACATTAGAATGGACCATGTCAAATATTTTGAACCATCCAGAGGTATTGAAAAAGGTAAGAGATGAAGTGGATACTCATGTAGGACAAGATCGTTTGGTTGATGAATCAGACCTTCCCAAACTCACTTACCTAAGAAACGTTATCTACGAGACCCTTCGATTGTATACTCCTGCTCCATTGTTATTACCACACTCAACTGCAGATGAGTGCATTATGGGAGGATACAAAGTTCCGCGCGACACCATAGTATTGATCAATGCTTGGGCCATTCATAGAGACCCAGAAACATGGAGTGAAGCCACCACTTTCAAGCCCGAGAGGTTCGACAAAAAAGGAGAGTTGGAGAAGATGATTGCATTTGGAATGGGAAGAAGGGCATGTCCCGGAGAGGGTTTAGCTCTTCGAGCAATTAGCATGACTTTGGCATTATTGGTTCAATGCTTTGATTGGAAACGTATAAACGATGAAAAAATTGATATGTCCGAACGAGATGGGTTCACTTTGACAAAGTTAGTACCATTGAAGGCCATGTGTAAAACTCGTCCAGTCGTCAACAAGGTTTTCAAGTAATTCGTCTAAGAAAAGTCAATCAAATGTGAAACATAACGAATTTGTCTAAAGTTTTCAAGTAATTAATTTGTGCCACACATGAAAGGGTATCCAATGTTATATGTACTTTGTACGCATAATAATCATATCATATAATTTGTAATTTGTCAAATCCAGGAAATACACTGCGTGCTCAAATAATTGTAATATGTGTAGTGATCAGTATGCACATGGATTTTCTCAAATAAAACTTTTGATGTTTTTTATTATTTGTAATTTGTAATATAATATCTATTGTAGAATTTTGTTTGTTTCCTTACACTACCTGCTACAATTTGGATGAATAAAATAGAATGAAATAATTAAGCGGAATGTGATAAACAATTAGTATTATATAGCCTTGATGAAGGCTGGCCACGGATATACATTGATAACATTCAGAGTGGCTGCTACTTTATCTATATGGCTGTATTGTATATACAAATTTTATTTTATACGTCATTGTAATAATTTATTTTCGGATTAATATTGCTATGAAAGTCACTTTATCAATCAAATTAACAAAAAAAAGTCACTTTGTAAATAGAAACAGAAAAGGGAACGCATCTCCAATGAAGAAATATTACAATCCTAATCCGTACACAGTTTCTGGTTTGCGATCTATGACTTATTCCAATATATTTTTACATAATTGAAAAATTTCCAAGCTATGAAATCTTAAGATGATCAAACATACCCAGGCACAGTTTTTATGAGGTTGTTCATGCATAAAAATTGTGTAACTATGTGCTTCCAGTCATACGGGGCTTCTGAGCTGTTTTTCTTCTTCATTTTGTAATGATTTTTTTTCTCCATTCGAGTTTATTTATTATGTGGCTAAGATTTAGGGGTGTTGAAATCTAAATCAACACAAATTAAGATTTTAAATGGATTAAAAAAACTGAAAACTACACAAAACTAAACATTATTATTGTAACAAAAAAAACATTATTAAATGTGTTTTGTTGTCCTTTTATGAAAATTCTTCGGATGATATCAGAGTTTAGATTCTTTTTTCACAACAAACCCAAATCAAATCAAACCAAACACATTCATTTTAATACTTACTCATTTATTTTATTACAATGATACATTACATTAGTTGTTATGAAATTAACCAAAATAAGAGAAAGACAAAAAATATAGGAATGGAGAGAAAAGTTAAAGTTTAGAGAACTTGGAAGATTTTAAAAAATATATAGAGCACGTGAGAGAGGCGCGGAACTTGTGAGATGAAAACTATAGATAGAAGAAGGTATCGTTCTATTCTTAAATATTATTTTAATATCGCAAATGAGTCTCATGAAATACGTTTAAAAGGTGGTAAGCCGATCAATTCTAAAATTAAAAAACACTAAACAAGAAAATGAGCTAAAAGAAAATAAGGTTCCGGCAATTGGTAAATATTATACTATTTCTATTTTTTGGTCCAAGTGGGGTAAATATAAAAAAGAAAATAAGCTAAAAAAAAAAGATAAACCAATAACTTTTTTAATATCAAATGTTAGTAATTATTTATTAGATTAATATTTTAATATTTTTCTTTTATTCGGATTTAAATTCAAGATCTCTCCAACTTTCTAAACCTCAAGTTTGGAGATGAAGGGAGGGAAGAGATTTGGAGGGATGAGATTAGAGGAAAACATAAATAAACCTTTCAAATTTTTGAAAGAATGTTTTCGTAGAGAATGATAAATAATACTTATAATTAATGTATTTTTAACTTTAAAGTATTATACGAGCATATATTGGATTTAGAAAATATATCCAAACCTTCAATCTCTTTCTCCATTACAATTTTTTAGTTCTCCTAAATCATAAGAGGTTTTGTATTATGATGAAAACTAAACCTTCTAGAGCCCTTCCCTCCTAAAACTCTACCTTATTTCCACTTCTTCCTTCTTTATTTTACAGGCCATCTCCTCCTCTCCCTTCAAAATTCCCAAACATAAACATAAGCTTAGTTAAAATCACAAACCTCTGCTACAAGATCATTTCATTTCTGTCCCATGAACAGATGAGTACGGACTACGGAGATTATTAAAGGGGGTCCCAAATGCTATTGAAGGTTGGTGTGCACGTTCCCCAACTACTACTAAAGTTGTCGGATTTGTATGCTACGAAAGCGATTTAGTTTGTTTGGTCTTCATTTTATTTTATTTCTATAAAATGTTTAGTCTTTAGTCAAGAATTAATAAATAAATAGTATAATCTTCTTTGAAATTTCAAACAAGTTTAATTTCTCATGTATATCATGAAGGCGAAGTAAAATACCCTTGTATTTATATGATATCTTCTTTGATGTTGAAAAAAGGTGACGTAGAATGGAAATTATATTTTCTTTTGCACTAGTGTACAAAAGTTGTGACTTGTGAGCATGTATAGCTTACAAATTAAAGACAATTCTTGTAAGGATTTTTTATAATGATTTGGGTCTACCTTAATAGCTAATAATCAAACGCTATTTTGCATATCGACGTTTCATTTTTTGTATGGCTTAAGGGATATCATCCATTTCTATAATTTCGAAAAGATTTAAGTTGTGAGCTTGTCTAGCCTAAAACGACAATTCTTACAAGAAACATTGATAATAATTAGAGCCTACATAGGTGAGTTCAAAATGAGTTTTGCTTTGCAAGAGATCTTGATAGTGATTAAGGCCTGCTTTAAATGGAGAGAGATGTGCAATTATGTTTTGGAGGGAAAATGATTAGGAGATTAGGGTTTAAATTCAATTAAGGTTGAGACTACTTAACATTTATATTAAGTGAGAAGTGAGATGAGATGCATTGTTGTTATGTAGTGAAGTTGAGATGAGAGCCATTAGATACTTCAATTGTATTGCTCATCTTCAACAATCATGTTTAACACCAAAAAAGTATTTTACATACAAGAATTATTTGGCTTTGAATTTTTCCTTTACTGTGCTAATTATTGTACCAATGTAAAATCTCTTCTGATAAGTTGATGTCAACTCACTCATCTCTTATGATGTGAAAAACTTGCTTATGATCTTAGGGGGTTTTAGAAGAAGAGAAATGATATTTGTATAATCATTTTCTAACAATTTTTTGATAACTTTCTCTCTCATACTCACATTATCTTCTTATTCTTTCTCTTCCTTTTTCTCTTTCTATTATTTTTGACCAATCAAAGAAGAGAAAACCAAAGTTGTCATAAAAGTTATACGCAAAAGTTGTACAAATATCACTACTCTTAGAAGAATAAGAGTAATATAGGCATATTTACACAAGTTCGGTACTCAATTCTCCCTGCAACATAATCTTATAAGATTTATAAGCTCTGCACTTTGACTCTATAATAGTAGCAGAAACAGGAAAGTTTTGCAGAGGCACCATATAGGCATATTCCATCAAAACGAGCTCCCTCGATTGCATGAGAATACTCTATAGATAGTTATCATAAGATATGACCAAAACAATACCTATGATAATTTTGTATTTTTATTAACCATGATATTGATTTGATACGAAGTTTCCACCATTATTTAACAATGATTGTACTTGCACTGCAATATTATAGTTTAGTATTGTATTGGTCATGTAGTGAGTACAATATTCAATATTATGGTTTAGTATTGTATTGATTTGATACTAAACTCTTGAGAGTCTTGCGATGAGTACAATATTCAATATTATGGTTTAGTATTGTATTGGTCATGTCTTGAGAAGACTCTCAAGAGTGGTATATATAGCCCTCTATGGACCTGATACCTCTTAACTTAAGCCTCAAGTAACGAGGACAGTTAAGTCTTTCTGCCGAGTTCTAGAGGCTTCTAGAAGTTGACAAAGGCGGCGCCCTTGGGGGGCGCGCTTTGGGTTTTAGGGCCCTTTGGGAGGGCGCTGACGCCTTTAGCATGGCTCCTAGGTCCTTAGGAATGTATTGACGGTTCAATGATTAATCTCCGTTGAGGAACCTGTGAGACATACAAGGTAGGTTCTCCCCTCTCAATCGGATTTTTTCATACGCATGAGCCATATATCGAACCCCCAACCACATGCTTAAAGGGCCTCAGTCCATTACTACTTAGAAGTTAGACCAATCCATCGTTGATTGACAATTAATTCAGTGATTAATTGCTATATATGCATGGTTTGAGATTAATTGTTGGTAATTTTTAGTGATTAATTGTTGCATTGTTTGTTTCGGTTGTTTCTGCTACAAGCACCGTGATCCATGGGAGTTGTAATTTAATTGTGCTTATTGATCTGTTGATATGTTTTATTTAGTAATGAGCAGCTAGAGTTGAATGTGTTAGTCTGGTTGCAGTGGAGTTTTAGTCTTGTGTTGATGCTAGCATGGCTGACTTTTCAACTTTTTTAAATTGCTCTAGTGTTTTATTTTGCTGGTTTTTCCAATTACATGCATAATTGTAGTTGTTGAATTTTACACATTTGGATTTTAAAATTCGATTGTGTATAAAATTCACGAATAAAAGTCCTTAATAAAATACATTTTATATGTCTTGATTTTGAAGTTTGGATGTGTTAAAAATCTGCATTTTGTTATGTGAGGAGTTCGAACCATGTATAAAGCGCATTTGGATTCTAAAATCCTGTTGTGTATTATTGATTTTTCTCCGTTTGGATTTTAAAATCCAGAAAAGGTAATTTTGGCAACAAAAAAAAAAAGAGTTTGGGGGATGAGAAAAGAATTTCAATACTATGTCTTTGGACTTTGCCTCCTGCACCTATAAGTTCCTCACCAATCCACTAGTTTTTTTTCCTCTATTTGGTCTCATTAATTGTAGTTTACTCGGTCTCCTTGAACCCTTTTTATTATCAGCTTTTCTTTTAAAAAAACTATTTTATATGTCCATTTGATTATTCAACCATTTACTTGAAAATTTATTGGACACCCATATATTTTCAAAGAAAAGTGGTAATTGATATGAAAACTAAAACAATATATAAAGAAAAATAAAAGTATAATGTAAGTATGAGAAATAAAATCAATTATTTTTGATGAAAACGACTTAGATGGATGAAAATGGGGGACATTTGAGGGGAGTAGCTTGACGGTACAAATGGGAGAGATTTGAGTGTACAAATATCATTTCTCTCAAATTTAATTCTACACAAATTAACTTTATTTTCATGGGGCAAAGTTATTTTAACACAACACAAAAGTTTTGTGATATCATATTTTATTTTCATACGGTTGTTATTTTAATAAAATTTATTTACTTTTAATCAAATTAATACTTTTTAATACTTATTTTAGGTGTATTTTGATATGGCGTTTTTACAGGATGTCAAAGTTTTTAAGTTCAAATATCACAACTATTTCTATAAGCCTCCCTAAAAAAAGAAAAAAAACTATTTCTATAAGTCTTATTCTTCTTTATCTTTGTTTTCGATCAATTATTATACGATAATTTCTATGTATTTATAGTTTTTTTTAAGAAGTCAAAATGAAATTAGATTAAACATCGAGAGTAATTCATCCCGTACAAGGTGTGCAGAGATAAAAACTCCTCAAATAATACAAGATCAAGTATTTGTTACCAAACAAAGCAGAAGTAAAAAAGTGACAAGAAGACTACTCTCTAACACTCATATAAATTAAAGGGTGTCGCCACGGTCATTATAACTTTTTTTGAATAAGCTAAGCAAATTATATTAAAATAATAGCAAACAGCCTCTCAAGCACAAGGCGTGCTAGAGGTAACTGAAAGCTGAAGTTAGCCTATTCGCCCTTAACCAAGAAAAAAATACAAACTTTACTTTATCTAATAATTGAATCAGGTCTAGTGTTTTGTCTATGTATTTATGGTTACAGAGTCATACACAGAATATTCAACATTAATACTCTCTTGTCAAATAAAACATTAGTACTCAAAATACTGCTAATCTCATTTATTCAAGTCATCCACTAATATTTTTTTTATATTTATAAGTGACGTTGAAAAGTTGTACTTTTCTTTTCGTCAAGAATCGTACGTGACTCAAAGAAATGTTTTCAAAAAAAAAAAAATCCACAAACTTAAATGATGTCATCAGTCAATGTCCAAACAATTTACCGACGTCATGATTCATGTCATCCCTCGTCACCAATAGATTCTTAATTTTTCCACAAGTTTGAATAAGTTTTTCTAACAAAAAAACATTATAAATTGAAAATATATAATCCGAATTTTGAATCCTGACAACTTACTTATTTTAGGCCTTTTATAATTTTAAAGGGAAATGATATTTGTACAATCATTTTATGACAACTTTTTGACAACTTTCTCTCTCATACATTATTCTCTTATTCTCTCTCTTCCTTTTTCTCTCTCTATTATTTTTGACCAATGAAAAGAAAGAAAAAAGAAGTTGTCACAAAAGTTTTATAAAATGGTTGTTCAAATATCACTACTCAATTTTAAATGAAAGACCAGAAGACTTACATTTGCAAAATCTTGAATTATAGACGGAAGTTAGTGAATTCATGAGAAATCATAAATTGATTTTTTTTTTCTTTAAAAAATTTCATAAATATTGGTTAAAAGCAATATTTCTTCATCTCGAGTACATGGTTGCAATTCCTTTTTTTTTTTTTTCCTTCTCTAAAATGAATCTCTCACTTTTAAAATAATTATATTTTATGACTATATTTCGAACCAAATGAATCATTTATTTCATTTTTTAGGAGAGCTTATTTTTTATTTTTGA
>Ga0228711_1000439_pt1 | contig 50136 bp, 32 predicted proteins | sample MedpolnodulmetaG_2_FD_177996 | JGI IMG/M metagenome (GOLD analysis project Ga0228711, IMG submission 177996) | Root nodule microbial communities from Medicago polymorpha collected in Santa Monica, California, United States - brown nodules | ecosystem: Host-associated > Plants > Roots > Nodule... | reverse complement strand
GTTATAATATGTATAATATGAAAATCTATTAAAAATGTTATTGATTATAAGGGTAATTTTATAATTTAATATGATTGTTATCCTAATGCTTATATCAAATACATGATATGATAAGTGCTATCATGTCTATATGTTATCATGTCTCTATCCAATTTCATATCATATCATGTCTCTATCCTATCCACCAAACAAACCTCTAGAGTTTTGAATGGTGTGGAGTGGGATCAATTCTCAAGATAAATCAATGCTTAGAAAGTTTCATTACCTCACTACTCCTCCTTAACAAATTCACATTCCAACTCCACACCACATATCACTTTTAAAAGTTCAAATCAAGATTAAGACCTTAATATACACACCACCTAAAACTGAAATTCTAGGTATTCCCTAATTAGGGTACCCCTCAGCATCACCGCCTAAAAATTAAAATGCGCCTATGGTTTGTTTTCTCTCTTTTAAACTTAATATACACACCTCCTATATTAAACTAGGATACACTTGATTCAAAATTTAGACCAAAATATAACACTTCTTATTTTAAAATCCTAAAACACCACCACCTTTTGTTTTCAACAAGTACTTCAAGAACATCAAGGACTAGTATTTATAGTTTCAAAACTCAATCAAAACCATTTCCAAAAATTATAGATTCATAAATCTTCATATATACTTCAATGTAAAATCATAGAATTCTCAAAACTTCCCAAACATCAAGTACCAAAAACTCAACCATTTGGTGTGAAACTAACTTCTATAAAAAAGTCTTGAGCTTTTCTCAAAATCAAATAATCAACCATCATAGTTTCCGTTCAAGTCAAAATATGATATCCTCATTTTCACAACATAATGAAGTTTTTCCCTTCTTAGGCAAAATGACATTTTATAAAAACATAATAATAATCCACCTTAACCTCATTTGTTTTTATAATATTTCCAAAATCAACTATCGAGTTATAACTTCAATAATAGCCTAGCTCTGCTAGGGTTTTGGTGACTTCCGGTTCCGGCAGCTCCGGCCACCTCCCTTAGCTCTCTTTTTCTTCTTGCTGAACGTAGGGATCAATACAATTGGAAAAACACAGTTGCATTAATGCTTTCGGGCGTTACAAAGATTGGCTCACGTTATTTCCATAATTTGATTTTTACTAACAGTATTCCACAATTTGATTTATCTGCACTTCGATTTCTTTTTATCGGCTCTATGTAGATATTTCAATTTGCTATTTTGGTTCCAATTCAACCTGCCCCGCCATGTTTGATTGGCAGGCTGAACTTGCGGTGCCGGCTTTGGTTTCTACTTCAACACAGTCACGAATTCCTGCTACGACTGTTACTAGTTCACAGATTATTCCTACCAAGTCTTTTGCGGCAGTTCTTAGCAGAAGGAGCACCTCCACAGATGACACTCCCCTTCCTGCTCCTTGCATTAAGGGGGATTCACTTAGCATCACAATTGGGCAGGCAGAATATACGAAGGGTGTAGATGAATGCCGTAACGCTCTTCGTGGACGTCTTACTTTAGTGAAAGGGGATAAGTCTTACACGGCACGAGACTTGTCATTGGAGTTGGGTACGGTTTGGAAAGTGGCTCACACATGGAAAATGGTGCCATTAGGAAGAGGATATTATGATTTCCATTTTGAGTCGTCTGAGGATTTAAGGCGGATTTGGTCAGCAGGTACCATGAATTTAAAGCCAGGACTACTACGCCTCTCTCAATTGACAAAGGATTTTTCTCATGCTTCACAGAAATAGACACATGCTTCCATTTGGGTTCGGCTTGTTGAATTACCGCAAGAATACTGGCGTGAACGTACTCTGAAGGAAATAGCGAGTGCGGTTGGAACACCAATTGATATTGATGGCCCGACACGCAATAGATCATTTGGACATTATGCACGGATTTTGGTTGATCGATTTATCTAACCGTGCCTATGATGAGATTCTTGTGGAACATGAAGGATATGCTTTTAAAGTGGAAGTACAATACGAGAGACGCCCCCTTTTCTGTCACCACTGTTTTACGATTGGGCATAATGTCACAACTTGCAAATGGTTGCACCAAGAAACTATTAATGATGCCCCTAACCGCGGTAAAAAGCCGGTGGCTGATGCGATTCCCACAGGGGCTGCTCCTTTACAAAAAAAGTGGGTGCCGAGGAGGGACTCTACCTCCTCGACAGCCTCACCCCTTGCAAATTTACCAAATCAGGAGACAGAAATTCCAGCAGATGTTGCTGATCTTGTGCATGACAGTATTGCTACTAATTCTTTTAGTTTCGCATTGCAGAATGTTACGGATGAAATCCCTCAAGGTAGGCTGACTATCCCGGATATTCCTGTGTTGGAATTGGTTACTGATGATGAGCACGATGACGTGCATTCCCGTGATGTGGTGCAAACGCAACAATTTTCTCGGAATCTCGAGATTGCTGTCGCCGCTTCGCCGCAATCACAAGCTGTTGAGCATGTTGACATGCAAGGTTCCCCAATTTTGAATTTGTTCGCTTCAGCTCAAGTTGATAAACACACACAGCTGACTGTTGCACAACCATTACAAACAGTCCCTGAAGGTGCAGCAGATAATATGGCTGCGGTATCCAATGTTCAGGAGCAGCCGGTTCTGTTTTCAAGTGTAAGTCCGCAGCAAGGAGCAAGCTTGGCAATGAAGCTATCTGATCATAGTATTCAGCAGGTATTTCCCAGCCTAACACTTAATATCTCTGCAATTGCAGCATCAAATGACCACATGGCTGAACCTATTCAGCAACAATCAGTGAGCACTTTTTTAAAAAGACATGTTGCGCATGTGGCAGAGCAGCATCAGGTTCCCACATGTTCTGACTTGGGTCATGACAGAAGTAGCATTGCGCCAACATAAGTGTTCCATAGTAACGAAAATATTCAGCGCGATATGGAATTATGGAATCGAATTCAGGAGTATGATAAAAAGTCTAAGGAAGAAGAATTCACTCCGGTTTTGTCTAAAAAACAAAAACAGAAATTACGGCAATAAACTGTTCTTGAAAAACTGCCTTATGAAACCCGCTCAAGGGGTCCCACATCTCTGATTCCTCAATGATTGTCCTAAATTGGAATGCTAGAGATGAAGGAGAGGGGGAAATGCCACTGGTTCCTAATGCCATACAAACTCAATTTGTTGTTAATTTTGTGGAAGCAGATGTTGAGCAGTGCCTAAGTCCATAAATGAGAGCATCAATTTTTAGTCCCCGACTTATGGAGTTAATTATATGGTTCCTTGCAAGGTGGTCTAGCACATATCTATTCCAATGGGATTGGAGAGAAAATATTAGATTCAGGTCTTCATTGTGTGCATAGTTCAAAAAAGGTGTTGCTTAGTTTCTTTGGAGACCATAACCAAGGGAGAATTATTGTTCCTATATCTTAAGCAAAGAGGACTGTGCAGATTGAATTACCACCTGCTTTACACTTTGGCTTTTTTAGAGATAGATGTGGTATGCTTACTTACAGATTCCCTCTTACTCTGTTGATTTTCTTTGCTTTTCTTTCTTGTTTTGAGGGTTTTGGTCTAGTCCCCCTTGTATATATTTTCCCCCTTTTTTTAATAAAATTCTGAGATTGGTGGCATAAGATGGAGATTCTTCGAGGTATCAACCTAGTTAGAACGTCATTGTTTCCTCTTCATGCCTATCATTTCTCTTGGCTTATCAAAAAAAAAAAATTTCATTTCATTATTTTTCATCAGAACATCTCTGCACCTCTAAAAGGTTGTCAAATAATTTGATTTTTCAAACTTTAAGGAGTTTATAAACTTTTTCTTCATATACACATCAAAGTCATAAGATAAATTCATACTAACAACTTTTACATGACCGCAAGTGTTATTATTTCATTATAAAAATCAAGAATACTCTTTCATCACAAAAATATGAACAATAAAAAATTTCTCCACTTTGTTAAGGCTTCGGCCTCAAAAAAAATAAGGAGGTCAAAAAACTTTGAATCTTAAAATCACACATTTTTAACATTGACTCAAAGAGGTTATATTATTGACAAAAAAAATTTAAAGCACGAGTCACAAACCTTTAAGGCCATTTTGGGCAACACACTTTTCAAAATGTGAAAAGGTTTTCTTCAGGAACAAATATGAGTCCACATAATTATTCAAAAAAAAATATGAGTACACATGAGACTCAACAAAAATAAATATAAATATCGAGTAAAATTTCCTTTTTAACTTTTCCCTATGTTTAGCTACAATATTTTCAAAGGAATGAATTTTTCTTTCACAAAATCAAATCATACACACACATACCCCAAAAGATCTTTCTTTAACAAGCATAAAAATGAATTAGATAACCCCTCCCCATTAACGTTTCCCTAAAATAGGCCACTTAAAGAGAAAAATAAGGGAAATAAAATTGTTCTCTCTCTTGACAATTCACCACTACAAGTCTACAATCCAAGATCTAATCATTCCCTTCAATAACTAGAACTACTTAGAGGGATAAAATGAAGAATCAAGGGAGAGAGATACAGAGAGAGAGGCTAAGAGTTATCTAAGTAAAAGGATGCTAAATATTTGCTCTCACATATTTTTAGGAAAATTTTATGATTTCTAACCACAAATTTCCCCATAAGATGTGTCTTAATTTTCAAACGCAATCCTTATTAGTTGTATGTCTCTCTCTTGAACACAATTTCTAAGGATGTATGTGGTTCATTCTTAACTATTTAAATTTCGTGAGATGTGTTGTAAACTAACACCACGAAATTTTATCTTCTTGTCGAGATATTAGCTTCCCATTATCACTGAATATAAACCTTCAAGGCATACTAGCCTTTCTCCAAAAAGCTCTAGCTGTGACATCATAAATTTCAAAATAACCTATTAAAGGTTTATAAGTATTTTAGTTAAGACTATTAAAATTATGAGTTTCTCAAAAACATTTTGAGACAAGGTTAACACAACTGATAAATACATTTCATACTTGATTATAGAAAAGTATCATAATAATAAAATTTGGCTTAACGCCTTACTTTTACGAACCAAATGTTTTACAACTTTGATTATAACTACAAGGATAAGAGTTTAATACATTGCCTCAACCTGATGTCACCTATCCTTATCAGCGAGGATCATTTGTCGAAGACAACAAACGAACACAAAATAGAATCTTCATATTGTTGGTGAACAAATTGAAACTTTGGTTTTGTGTTTTGTGTAATTGAAAGAGAAAGATAAGAAACAGTTTGAGAGAAAGAGAAAGAGATTAGGAAAATTAAGAAACTGAATGCACTAGCTTTATTGATTAAGGAACCAGGTATTAGGTATATATATATATATATATATATATATATATATACACACAACATGTTCTAGCTATAGCTTGCATAACAAGTAAGTGCTAACTGTCGTCTAACTAACTTCCTAGAAGCAAGTGAAAGTAGTTACTTAACAAACAAGGCACAAACCTAAAACATAAAAGAGAGTTTTGAATTATCTTTTTAACACATATAAGACATAATTCACTTCAAGACACTAAATACAACTTGTCAAAACCGCAATTTTGCAAACAGAGGACCAAGACAGACAAAACCAAACAATGATGGAATGAATTTCGAAAACATGTAATAGCGTAAAGATGTTGAGAAGAATACGCAAAACATCACACAATATTATTTATAATCAACATTTGATATAAACAAATACAACATACATACAATCCAATTAGCAAGCAAGATCATACACATTACAAGTCCTAGAAAATGAATGTTAATGCAATGCTTCTCCACCTCTACTTCATATGCATTTGGCACCATATTTACTAACTCTAGATAGTGTACTAGAAGTACATGCTCCTTGAAGAAACATCTCAATGGTTGACTTCGGTACTTCCCACTTTCACTGGCAAAATATTGTTAGGTGACGAGTTAGGGTTATCCAACTTTCAAAGTACTTTCCAACATCATTGGATCATCACGAATCACTTAAAAGTTTCACATCAAATATATAGATTTAAAATCACCCTCAAGGCCCCGTAAATGGCCTCCATCGTCCCATAACTTATGACATGATGCATTTTAACACAAAACAAGATCCAACTAACCCCTAGTTGTATAAGACTTTTGCTTTTTATTTATGTACTAAGTCCACAAGTTTTTTTAATGCGTAGACACTTGATTTTTTTATATATATTTATGAAAATATAATTTCCATTTATTCATCTTAAGGGATGAATTTTTAGTCATTAAACTACTTGACAAAAAAATATAACCCCCATAATTTATTTTTTTTATAAAAATATAATTAGATTTATCCCGCCAACACAAAAAAAATATAATCCCCATAATTTTTTTTTAATAAAAATATAATTAGATTTATCCCGCCAACACAATGATTTCTTAAGATTTTAAATTTTCAAATGGATGTTCATATACATTTATTTAAAAAAACTAATAATATGTAAAAATAGTTTTTGTTTGAGCCCTAAAGATATAATCGACCAAATAAAAATATAATCGACCGAATAAATAGTTTTTTCTGTATAATTTTGTATTTATGACATGTTATTTGGGAAGGCCCACCCATTAGTTAATTAGAATAACGACTGATTCTGGATTCTTCTCTATCTTTCTTTGCCGTTCTGTTTTTAGCTTTTATTTTAAAAAATTATATCCTTTTTTTATTTAAATAATTTTATCCAATTTATAATTCTTTTTATAAATTCTATAAACAAGTTTTTAATTTACGAAATCATTGTTTTATTACAAACCAATTATTTTTGTAAAATATATTTAGACTTACCATATATTTTTCTTTAGTTTTCTCCTTTTTTTTACTTAGTTACTCCCTTTTTTCCAACGTTAGACAGATGACAAATCCTTGCCTTCAAAAAATAAACAAGTTGCTTAGTTTACTCGATGCTTGGATTTTTACCAAAAAAAAAAAAACTCTATGCTTGGATGCATCCAACTGCCAAGTTCAACAAGTTGCTTAAAAAAACAGCTTTCAAGTTAGGGTCTAAATTGGTCAGCGTACTCGTGCGTGCACCTTCTTCTGATCTCATCTTATCCATCATCATCATCAATATTATTCTGATCAACTTCCTTTTGTTAAAATATCAACTTACTCCCTACCAAAAAAAAGAATATAAACTTAGTCACGTTTAAAGTATAAACTTTTGACTATAAGCTGCCTGATAAAAAAAGAGGAGATATAAGTTTGCGTTATGCTAATCGGTGTGCCGGACATTAGTTAAAGATGTGAAAAAAGGAAATTATTATCATAAAAGAAAATATATTTTTAACTTTTTTAGTATTATTAATTACACAGTTTTCAAAATAATAACTACTATATAATTTTCTTTTTTAACATCTTTAACCAGTGTGTCCCGGAGGCACCTTGTTAGCATTTTCCTATAAGTTTTTAGTTTTTATAAATAAAAAAGTGATTGATCTTGATTCTTATAAAAAAATTCAACACTTCGTTTTTGTCTCTCTTAAATTAAAATTTGGTAATTATGTTTAAACTTTTAATGTTTCAAATGATTTTTCATATACATGTTAAAAGCATTATAAAAAACTTTTATACAAAAAGGAATTGAAATTTTTAAAATATAATGTATTAAATATGAATTTTTTTAAACGTCAATTTTTTGAAGATAATACCGATAAATTTTTGGGCATAAAAATCAATTTTGAGCTCATATTTTTGGAAGAAACCTTTTATAATGTTTTTAATAAGATTCTAAATTTTATTCAAAAATTTAATTTTAACAAAAATTAAAACTATGTGTTGAATTTTTTTATATGAACTAAAACATATCATTCTTTTTATGAGAACTAAAAACCAAATTTACTATATTTATAACAATTTACAACTTATTTAATCCTAAAGAAAATACAATAAAAAATAAAGAATAGAATAAGATTCATTGAACAAAAAAAGTAGAATACGATTCTCTTTATCTTTACAGCTAAACACGCATAATTAAATTATCATCCCCTCTTAATCGTCTTCCACGTGTAATCATAGATCATCTCAGCCGTTAAAAAACTAGTGGTCCATCTACTTGCACCGACTCAACCTCATGCACTATATAAACACTCAAACCCCTCTCTTTTTCTTCATAATTTCTCATTCATTTTTTCGAAGTCTCTCGAAACCTTCTTTCTTCACAGGTTCGTTTTCTTTTCCTCTTTTTTCATTTCTTCAATAATTATGTCTCTGATCTTTTATTTTTTTATTTTATTTATTAGTTTTTTCCTTTTTTTTTGGAATTTCATTGTTCGTTGATCGAATAGGTTTGAGGAACATGTTACATGGATGATCTGTCTATCGTTGTCGTGTTTTTTTTCTCTTAAGGGTTTTGTTCATATAGCATCATGCGTTATTTTGTGTTTGATCCTTTGTTTCATAGAATTTTAGGGTTTTCATGAAATCAATTCAAAGATCATACTCTGTTCATGTTGATGTTGAAATCATGACGGAATTTTCTGTCTTTGTTTGAATAGGCCACGAATTTTCGTTTTATAAATTGGTTTGAATTTATTTTCTTTGAGTGTCGACATGTCAGACTTCGTGTCTGACACACCGACACATGTAATATGATTTTCTTAAATTATTAACTGTGATGGCCTGTGAGTGTCTATTTCGTGCCTGGTGTTTGTGTCCGACAATTATAATATGATTTCTTGTATGTCATGAACTAGCTTAGATTCATGTACAAGAATAATATATTTTCATGTATAAGTCTAATATGAATTTTGTTGTAAAGCTTTTATGTATGGTAAATTTTTTGTTTCTTATCTAAATATGTTGTTTTTGTTACCTTGCAGTTGCTTTCATCGTCCGAGTTCCAAAGTTCAAATCAAGCAAAGTACATGGTTGAGTTGGACATTCAGATCCCAACCGCTTTCGATCCATTCGCTGACGCCATAGAATCGGATGCCCCCGGAGGAAAAGAGTATGTTCATATACGCATTCAGCAAAGAAATGGAAAAAAGAGCTTGACAACAGTTCAAGGGCTGAAAAAAGATTACAGCTACGAGAAAATTCTCAAGGATCTTAAGAAAGAGTTTTGTTGCAACGGGAATGTTGTGCAGGATAAAGAACTTGGTAAAATTATCCAACTCCAAGGTGATCAAAGGAAGAAGGTGTCTCAGTTTTTGGTCCAAGCTGGTCTTGTGAGGAAGGATCAGATCAAGATTCATGGTTTTTGAGAGACTTGGGTTTTTATAGTTTGAAGCTATTGGGAAATTGTGTGCTGAAGTTGGAGTGTCTTTTGTTCTGTTTTTAGTTTGGTTGATGTTATTGAAATAAGTGTGGTTTGATTTTCTTTTTCTTTTTTTATGATTTGAGTTATGGATTCTGTGGTTGATTTTGGATGTTTGCAAGACACTTCAAATATAATAATACTTAATGATTTGGTTTTAAGAGATGGTTTTGTTATTTTGATGTGTATGATTCTCAGCTGATTACTTTATCTAATGACCTGTTTGTCTTAGATTTAGAATCCAATCCTTAACTTAACATTTAAGCAAGATGTGTATTTTATAATAGTAGGGGGACCCAGACTAAATTTGGGTTGCTCGATCACACTTTCTAAAACTATGGACAATAGTTTTAGAGTGTTTAATATTTAGGAAGAAAATAGAGCAAGTAAAACGCTTCCAATGAGCATGATGTATACTTCTCCTTGCACATATTCATAAATTACGAAGACAAGCATTTTTTTCATAAATTACGAACACAAGCATTTTGAATAAGATTAAGCTTCAAACTTATTGGTGTTTGAAATTAAAATATGCTACTTTTGATTTTGAATAACATTTTTGGAGGCTTCATCATCGTCATTGAATTTATTTTGTCATTTAGCTGGCTGTGCTTTTCTTGTTTTTGTTGTTATAGAACTTTTGATGCCTGATGTATCTTTTTATAATCATTTTTTATACATCTTGTGCTGGAAAATTATTGTTAATGATATTCCATTTTTGTTTGTTAAAAAAATTAATATGATATATTGGTTAATGATTTTTTTTCCCGGTAATATGTTTAATGGTTTTTTATTTACGAATTTAAAATATTTCATTCCAATATACTTATATATGTGCGTGTGTACAAGCTTATTAAAATTAATGATAAAAATTAACATTTCCAAAATTAATATATACGCGTAACTCAGACAACGTCAGATATCTGCACTAGTTTTCAATATAGTTTTTTATTTTTGGTGGTGTCCGAGATTCGAACCGCAGACCTTACATATATTATGAATTGTTCGTACCAACTTAGTAAGTTCACATGGACAATTTTCAATATAGTTAATATAACACAAAAGATACAAAAAAAAAAAAAAATGAGAATATAAAATTGTAAAAATTGAAATTGCAACAAGTTGAGGGGGGTTAGCTATTTTGAGTGTCAACCAAAACCTTTTTTGTGTTAGTTTCCGTCTTTTTGCAATTCCCTTCTAGCAGCAGAGCTTTTTTCAGCACTCTCTCCCAACTACTTCCAAAATACAGGGTACCTCCCAACTACCCTTTGACTGGTCTGATCTTCAGTCTCACATGCATATATCGTGCCATTGCACTTGTACAATGTAGTATGTACCAACAATTTGGCAACAATCCTTTATATAAACTAGCAGTATGTAAACCTTATTCTACCATAACCTACACCTTGATTAATAAACCATTTTCCATTCAAAATCCAGAATCACGTCCCTATCTTCTATGTTATAACTAATTGTCATCTTTCAACCATTCATATCAACATAGTTTCATTTTCCTCCCTCTATTCACTCAGTTTTCCAAATATCTCTTGTTTTCACTTCCCCTAAGTTTTCTCTCATTTTTTTTTTCACTTTCTCATTCTCAGATTAACAAGGAAAATTGAGTAATTATGATAAAATTTCTATGTTTGAAAGTCCAAAAAAGTGCATTAAGATCTATTGATTTTCGTCCTTCTTGCTCTCAGCGCTGTCGGTGTAGTTAATCAACCCACAAAAAAAGTGTCTTAGATAATGGCCCTTGACAGTTTTGGGTAGCTCATAGACACATACGACTTCTTTTTGTATGCTGTTTAACCATATCGATTGTGTGGTAAGCTTTAAAAACACCTCAATTCTCTTCAATCCACTTGTTTGTGCTCTTAGAATTGGCGGAATTACTATATATTTTTTTTGAATCGGCTAATATTATTCACGTCGAGACGTACAAAAACTGTACCGCTCGCAGATTGAACAAAGAAAAACATTACAAACGAAAGGTGCCGCATATATACGGACACCAAAATCAATACTCCAAATAAAGCACCAAGCTAACAAGGCCAAAGAGCTACTCATGATGCTAACATATACATCACAGGATAGAGAAGAAACCACTAACACCAGTCCCATAAACAGCCCCCTTAGTCCCTAAGGATAACTATCATGATCCCACATTCCTTCTAGTCCCCTCCGAGACCAAAGCTTCAAAAACAGCCCCCTTCAAACCAACACTGTGCTGAAATAACAATTACAGTAGGCAATCACCAACCAATCAGAAACTGACAGAAAGAAAAAACACCTATAAACAAACAGTTCCACACACAGCTCCAAAACCAATTACTTCCTCAAGAATGCTTCGTGAGGATTCCAATTCCATTCATAATAGAGACACGTTTGCATATTAAGCCTAGACATACTCCACCGCCATGAATTAACGACAATCTCCGACAAAAGGTCATCCACATGTTTCACCTCATTACGGAAAATCTTAAAGTTTCTAGCTTGCCAAATGGCCCAAATAGTTGCATGCCAAATAATCGATAATCCTTTGCAAATCCTTTTGTTACTTCCTTCAATACTCCAACAAGCCCAATGCACAAACAAATTGGGAGGAGTAATGAATGAGAAATCAAGCCAGCACATAACTCTTGCCCACACCATCTTCACAAAAAAACAATGTAAGAAAAGGTGGTTAGCCGATTCTTCCACTATCCCACACAACACACACAAAGGGGACACACACTTCCGGAGCTAAACAATTTCGCCTTTCAAGATTTCTTCTAGTTGGAATCCTATCTAAAAGAAGTTTCCAAGAGAAAGCTATCACTTTCAAAGGAGCTTTGCTTTTCCAAATATGCTCAAAAACTATATAATCATTAAAGTTTCATTTTATTAATTTGGCACCAGTTATAAGCTTCTTTGAGTTTGGTGACTCAAAGATGTTTATTAATAGGATGAAATTGTTTAGGGAACTATAAAAGAGTGAGCCAATGTTTTGTAATTATATTAGATTGTTGTAATAATGAACTCAAAAGATGCTTTGGCTGATATGAAACACAAATCCAAAATCATTCCTAGACAGCAAGGCGTCATTGAGGTGAAAACTCTATTCTAAGAACAAGATATGCATGGAATAAACCAAAAAGAGTTCAACCTTAATAAGGCAAAAAAATTATCTAAACATATCATGACCACTCCTACACATTGTAATGTATAACTCCAATCTACCGAGGCTGTATTTTTACTAGCTTCCTCATGTATATTCACCAAAACCGAGCCAACATTCTGGTCTATTTACCATCAGATTGTGCATTGTTGCTTTGCAATCATCCTTTGCTTCAGTAAATTTCTGTCAATTGCATCATGAATCACAGGACAAAACAAAGAGGGAAAAGGTTAATGAGTGCTTATAAAAATGCAAAGAGGGAGTATTTGATAATAACCAAAGGTGAGTGCCACTTTTTAGTGAAATGTGTCGAAGGACTCATTTATTCTTTTAACTTGTTTCCTTTGACCATTTTGAAAATTTGCTGCAGCTTAGCATTTGACTATTTCGAGTGCATAAACACTCTACTCTTTTACAGTGAGCATATTGTTGTGATTATTTCAGTTAGCATGATTTATAATTTCAAGCTTGCAAGTTGCAACTTAGATCCTTATTACTCAAAACTGAATTCTTTTGCAGTTTGTGCTTGTTTGTCATGTATTTTATTAAGTACATGCCAACTATTGGTTATTGTCTCATGGTTAGTATTATTTTTCATCCTTTAATGTATTGCGGTAGTCTTTTATGACATTTGATTTTTGTTCCTTATTACCGTGCATAAATTACTGGTAGGTGGGTAAAAGTTGAGTGGAGGTTGCTAACCAGACGGGAAACACTTATTTTTAGCATATGAAAGTTTATAATTGGTGTCCAAGACAATGTTGTGCAACACATAATTCAGATTAGGAGGGGGAGGAAGATCATAGATCGTAACTCGGAGAATCGTAGCGTGGATCATAAGATCCTATCAAAAAAGAGAATCATAATTCGGAGAAGGATTGCAACCCAAAACCGTAGGATCGTAACTTCTAAATCAGATCCATGTTATGGTCATCTATTTTGGTAGGATCTTACGATCCTTCAATTTACGCTCTACTACCCTCTTCCCGGTCATAATGTGAATTACATGTTTGAAAACATTGGTGTCAACCCTTTATGTTAGAGTTTTTTCTAGATTACCTTTGAAAAATGGTGGATAATTTACCCACCAACCAATAAAAATGAGCAATTTATTGGTGAGTCAAGATAGTTCATGGATACCATCTAAAAAGGTGAATATTCATTGGTCGACGTAAATTACCCATATTCTTACATGAGTGCCCTAGTTGTCACCGTATGTTAGTGTCCCTCTTTTTTCTCTTTTCAACCAAACATCACGGATATTTTTTGCACTCTCCTAACTACCCCTTGAGTTGGTTTGGTCCTCGGTCTGTCTTGCATATTATGATAGCTGCATTACTTGTATTATGCATCACAATTTAGCAGCATCCCCTATAACTAGACCTCTTAATTTCATGGAGTATATTAATTTGACCCCCTTCCCACATGCTAAGGGGTCTAAAAAATTCAAGCCTAAATAATTCCATGCGCATAAGCTCTTGGAGCTGTCAAATAAGTCTTAAATTAAAAGTCATACGTCCTCGTGAGCTTAACTCAGCTGATAAGGACAATGTATAATATATGTAAGGTCTGAGGTTCAAACCCTGACCACAAAAAAAAAAATCACACTCATTGATCTTTCAACCAAGTCATAAAAAATTAAAAGTCATACTCATTGATCATTCAACCAAGTCATCTAATTCTTGGCTTAGTTTATTGTTGGCTCAAACTCATTATGTGTTTTTATTTATTCAATATGTAACTTTTTTATTCAATTGAGGAGGCTTTGTGGCCCAATATTTAATTGAATCCACCGAAAAAACAAGATTATTGTTTTACCTATCATACGAGGTTCTCGCACGCCTTATTTATTTTTTCTTTTCAAAACTACCCGTTGTTTGGATTATGAAATCTAAATAAGATTTCAGATTATGAAATCCGAAAACTACCTACATATAACTCAAAATCAGAAAACCTCCAAATTCAACAGTTTTTACAATTGCCCTAAAACTCCTCTCTCCCACCCTAAAGTCCAAAAATCACTAATTTGCTTAAAATCATCACATTTCAAGTGCATAAAAAATGGGAAAAAGCTGGTGGCTATAAATGATAATCAAAATAAGCTTGGCTTAGATGCAAGAACAATGGTTCAGAGACTCTTTGAGTGCACCGGTCTTCAATAGCTACAAGATGTCAGTTATGATATTCTTGACCATGGTCTGCTTTCCACTTTTGTTGAGAGATTACACAAGGAGGCCTCTAGCTTCCATCTTCCGATGGAGGAGATGACAATGACACTTGATGATTTGTCATGTATGTTGCATCTCCCGATCCAGGGCACGCTCCTTGACCACAATGTGATGTCCAGGCCTGATACAGTTTTTTTGATGGTGTAGATATTGGGGGCTGATGTGGACATGGCTGAGGAACAAGTACAAAATACGAATGGTGCTTGTGCACGTTTTAGCTGGTTGAGGGAGTTTTTCAATAGAGGCTTCAGGAGGCAGCTGAAGCTGAGGAGACTAGTGATGATAAAGTGATGCAGAAGAAGCGGTACCAGTTTGTCCGCATCTATCTTCTCTACTTGGGGCGGATAACAAGACGATCGACATTCACGTGTCGTGATGTATATACCATTGAAGGATCATTCTACACCAAATCCTACAAGAGCGCATCTGGATCTGTTGGATCTTTGGGGGTGTTAACTAGAACCCGTATCATGACCATCGTTAGATATGTCCGTTCGATCTGATCAATCTTTACTCTAGATGGTTCAAATATGTATCTCGTAGGGTGTGATAACTATCAGAGCGGGTCTTGCGCTAGTTTGGTTATGTCCAAACCATCTCCAGGAATCCACATGACAATAAATGCTCATACGCTGAGAGATGGGGATTATGGTCTTCTTGTTGTGCTTGGTATTGAAGGCTGTTCATATGCCGAGGCCACCTGAGAAGGAGTCCCTTGGTGAGATTGTTGTTGAGCAAGATGGATATGATCATAATCTTGACACGGCTGCAAGGTTACGACGTATTAGATATCATGTCTTATCTGTCATGGTCAATGGTGCGATGAAGAGGGGGAGTGTTGATTGAGAGAGTTTGGAAGCAATCCTACAAAAGGCTCATGCAAGGAGAATTTATTGTCGTTGGCGTGTTAGGGGTGGTATGGGCCCTAAGGCTAGTTATATGTTGTTGTAACATTTGAACAAATGATGTTTTTAATCTTATGTTTGAATATTTGAATGTAACATATGGATAATTTGGGTTTAATCTGCACAGCCTATGTTTAATTTGTATTATTTCTTACTTTTTCCGTTAAACTATTTTCTTATAATTTCATTGAAAACATGTTTGAATCAATCTGATTTACCATTTTGTGAAAACATATCTACAACAAAATAAAAAGTTGAATTTGTCTCACCGGTCTCACTAGCTAGTAAACTCAATGAACGAGGTTTTGAGATAAATACTTAATTGACAGTTGTAGCTATAAACTAGTAGCATGTGACTACTTAAAAAACTAGTAGTTTGGCACATAGAGAATAGAAGTACTAAATAAAATATGAGTGATAGTTCACGGCCGACGCAATAGATTAAGAGGTCTAAAACAAAAATTTTAATGTGGCTTTTAAATATTTTTTTTAACAATATTTATATAAAATTAATTTTGTGGATACCAAAATTTAAATTATGACTAAGAGTAATTGATGCGTTTTTGGTAATCAATTAAGTCATACAAATGTCTATAATTTTTTGCCTTACTTGGGTTACTTGGCCCTTAGGCCGGCCTGAATGATATTCAAACAAACATGTTTTCCTGATACGAGAGGACTCAAAATGGTAGCATGTTACTTCGAAAAGATACTTGAATCAAACAACTTGAATTAAAAAATGAACACCAATTACCGATTCATCAGACGGTCTATATTGATTAGAGAAATTGAAATAAGGGGACCAAAAAGCTGGTTTTTAAAATAGGAGGATCAAAACTTCTATTTTTTTAAAAGAGGAGAATCAAAAGTACATCTAAACCCAAAATGAATTATGATAAAATACTGAGGGAGTACAAAGGATGATTTCCAAGCGCTGATTTACACTTTACTTTAGACTTACATCTTATAACATATATTTTGTAAGTATTTAAGAAAGGAAGTAAAAGTAGATTAACTAATAAGTTGTTTACTTCAAATACACTCAAATGTTTGCTATTAACATAAATCAGAAATATTCATTAACTTATTTCTATACAAACACCAGTAGACCTACAATACTTAATTAGAATATTTAGAAGTAATAATCTTGTTGAATGCAAACACTATAGTGTCCTTCCTGGACCTATTCATGTTTGGCATCACTTGCCAGACGATAACTTGGTATTGCATGTAAGTGTTGAGCTCTAGGTATAGAGAGTCCAAATTTCTCTTCCATATTCAAATTGTAACGACTAATATTACATGGAAGCTCCCATTCAAAACAATGCACCATTTGAGCTATAACCAATTTAATGGTAATCAAACCCAATTGACTCCCAGGACATCGTCTACGACCAGAACCAAATGGTATAGATTCGAACTCATGTCCTTGATAATTCATTTTCTTGTCAATAAATCTTTCTGGATAAAATTCTTCTGCATTTTTTGTCCAAACATTAGGATCTCTCCCTATTGCCCAGGCATTTACTATCACTCGTGTCTTTTTCTTTATAAAATAACCATCAATTGTTATGCTCTCTCTACATTCACGAGGGAGTAATAATGGTATAACAGGGTAAAGTCTTAAGGTCTCATCAACCACCATATTTAAGTAATTTAACTTGTGCAAATCATTCTCTTCAACAATTCTTTTATTTCCCACTTCATTATGTATCTCATGTTGAAGATTTTTCATCACTTTTGGATGTCTTAAAAGTTCAGATAAAGCCCATTCAATAGCACTAGAGGATGTATCAATTGCTGCCACAATCATGTCTAATAAAATTGCCTTGATGTTTGTTCGATCAATAACATGATTTTGTTCATTTTCTGCAGCTATGGTTTGGTGCATAATTGAGAGAAGTATGTCTAAGAAGTCTTCATCATGAATTTTGTCTGCATTAGTATGTTCATGTTCTGTTATTATCGCCTCCAACACCGCATCGAGTGATTTGCTTGTTTTTTTGTAGGCCTTTGTTAATCCCTAAAAGAGAGTTAAATTATTAGTGTAACTTAATGATTGGATTTTTTTTTTTTTTTTTGTATTAATCATCTCATTTATTGGGAAACAGGTCATTTTAATTTGGAGTTCAATCGAAATATAAATAATATTAGCTTTTTAAAATTTGATGAAAACATATGTCAATACATCAATTTTTACTTTAAACTCCAATTAAAAGTTGTATTTGTTAATAGGTGAGTTCTTGGGTGTGGACGAACTTCTTAAGTGGTTCTTTGTCAATATTGCATTTGGTTCCACTATTTTTAGGTCTAAAAGTTAGTTTTGAATTAAAGTAGAAAAAAAGAAATTTAAAAACAAAGTCTAATCCATTTGTTATGTTTCAAAGTTTTTAGCTTAAAACTATTTTGAAGATAAAATTTATTTGATAGAATTTTTCTACAAAACTCTATTTTTTAAATGCCGCAATTAACAATAAATTTTAATTTAATTTTTAATGTATTTTAATTTAATTATAAATAAATAATATATTTTGAACATTTTTTATTTAGGTACAAGAAATGCTACAATCACACTTTTAAACACATTCTTTAGGACACATCTTATGTACAACCACGTCATCCAGGGACGGATGCATGTTGTCCCACATGTGGTCTTGTGTCCACACAAAATTTTTAGAAACTTTTTTTTAGTAGTATAATGTATATATAATTGATATTTTGATTACATAATCCCATTTATCACAAATTATTTCTCTTTTGGCCCACACTTTTCATCATATATCTAAAAAAAAGTTCTTAATAATATGAATACTATCAAGATTCGGATGAGAATACGAATGAGAGATGACCGGTTAAATGTTTGTTTAGTTATTTATATAGTGAAATATATTTTTATTGATATTGAAAATGATAAAATCAACCAAAATTTCCATAATATGTAAAATAGTAGAGGACAATTATTAATGCTACAAATTTTCATATATAATGCCCCCATCATTCAAAAATCCTGGATCCGTCACTGACGTCGTCACATCTTTTATTCTTTTTCTTGGCTACCAGTTACAAAATAGAGAGTTTTTAGACTCTTATTTTATTGGAAATGTTAACATGTGTTTTATTATGACACATGTTAGTATGCCAAAAGTATAAATTATATATTGAAAATCATGTCAATTTATTTTTATATAGTTAATAATTAGTTTTTTTAATAAATATTTACTACTCGGAGATTAATCCTTAATATATATGTATCCTTAACGTTGGCTATGAGCATATTTACTATTTTGGCTACTTAAAAAATAAACAAGAAAACCTAAATGAAAAAACTTGCAAATAAACATCCGTGTTAAGAAATTGATGCTTCAATTCCCAACTGAAAGAATTCAAGGTAGATCTAGAGGAGATCAAACTCGTGTAGAATTCGACTCAACTCACTCCCTAAAAATTGCAATTGTAGTCATGACAAATCGAAACATAGGAGTGACACGACCGGATATAAATGGGTGTGTTCAAAAGAGCGTTTAAAAGTGTGATCATAGCATTTCTCATTTTGATCAATGCTATATAAAAAGTTAAGTCAATATTTACTCTTTAGTGTTGTATACACAAACATACCTGGAAATCAAATGCACCTAGCCAAGGAACATAATCAGCAAGATTAAATGTTCCAATTATAACCATTCCTTCTTTAATCAAGCTCTTCAAATCAAATTTCTCACACTTAGGACCCAATATCATCTTATACACAATTTCCTGTATAAGATTCTCTACAACCTCACTAATATTCACAACCTCACCCACCAAAGCAGCTTTCTCCAAAGACTTGATCACACCACCCAACTCCTCTTTCCGAATAGGGCCAAACATCTCAACTTTCAAAGAACTCAGAAGTTTTAAGGCGCAAAGTTTTCTCACGCTACGCCAATAAGGACCATACTCAGAAAAAGCTAACCCTTTGGAACCATATGATATGATATCAGTTCCTTGAATCCTTGGCCGACTTGCAAAATTTATATCGTGAGTTTTGAGGAATAATTCTGCTGCTTTTGACGATGAAACGATTATAGCCGGAACTTGACCAAGTTGTAAGGACATGATTGGACCATATTTTTTGGAGAGTGATTGAAGTTTTCGATGTGGAAGTTTACCTAATATGTGGAGGTTTCCGATTATTGGTAGCGTTGGCGGACCTGGTGGCTTTTTATGATTTATGGTTTTGTGTTTTGGATGTAAGAAGAGTTTGAATAAAATGTATGTGAAAGTGAAGAAAAGGAAAGCAAGTATTGTTTTTGCTGCAAAAGACATGTCTTTAGACGATGAATGGATTTGTTTTTGGATCAAGTACTATGGTTGAGGAACTCCCAAAATGATCTGATATTATCTCTTAACTACCAGTCGTGTGTTTTGTTTGTGGATTTTTGGAGATGTGCAAGTGATCAGATATTTGTTGAAAATGCTTAGAAGAGTCTTTAGGGCACTTGTTTAGAAGTTCAAAGAAAAAAAAAATTGAAAATTATGTATTCAATACATTGAAATTTTAAAAAGAAACTTTTTTTATATAAATTTTATGAATTATTTTCTCTTTTGAATCTTTAACAAGTGTTATACATTTGTTAGCATAATCCGATATTTATAATTAACCGGGGAGGAGGTTGTGTGTGTGTAAACAGTTTATATTTTGTCGATCAAATATATCTGTGCACAACTGTAGAGACAAATCACCCTAGATGGATAGAACAACAATAACGAATGGGTGTCAATATATTATTAGAAAAACTAACACCGTTGCTTTCACAAAATTTGATACGAACTAGACCATTTATTAAATTAATAAAAATCTTTTATCATCTCATCCCAATATTGTTTTTTGGATGAAGTTTTAAACAATCTATTAATGCATTGATCAACTCAAAATTAGTTAAAAAGTTGAGAGTATCTAGCCTCATTATTTTTTTAAATAATTAGATAAATTTTAGATAAATTTTTAGACAATCTATTATAATTAGATAAATTTTAGATTAATGTATAAAAATCTCCAACATATTGGAATGGACCAAATAATATTTAAGTGATAATATATTTTGTAGTATCATATTAACATGCTAAGGTAGTATATTAGATGTACCCCTATTCTAATAGATAATCATGGGTGACGCTAAGTTAGACTTTACGTGCATAATAGATGTGCCCTATTCTAACGTAGTTTAATATTTATTTGACTTTATTAGCTCCTTTGGTTAGTCCAACGGTGTTGACATGAAACCTTCGAGTGTTTACAAGGTTTTAGATTTGATTCTCTTTGATGTTAATTTTGGTGGGATAATTTGACTTCTTAAATTAAATATATATATATATATATAATGTTTACATAAGAAAGAACTTCAATGTGTACTTGGAGGATGTTAAGAAATTGTGTTGGATAAAATGGGATACTTAATGTTTACATAAGAAGAATGGAGGTTTGGGGGTCAGCAGGTTGAAGGAGTTTAATTTATCTTTACTTGGTAAATGTGTGTCGAGGATCTTGGATGAAAGGAGGAGCTTGTGGTATAATGTAGGCTTAATTGATCATTTGGTCCCTTAAGTTATTTGTTGTTTTCATTTTGGTCTCATAGATTATTAACGTTATATTTTGGTCCCTTAAGTTATACCCCGTCAACCAAATTAGTCCCTTGCTGTTAATATTCTTAATTTTAACCCTTTGATCTATCTTTTAAAAAGAGAAATGTTGGCTCATGAAGGTCCATTGTATCTTACAACAAACAACCAACACCTAAATTTTTTCACCTTTCTTCATCTACTTCCTTCCTCTCTTTCTTCATCTCCATTATTAGCTTCATAGATTCTTCAAATCCATCCAAATAAACCCATAATTTTTTTTAAAAAAAAAAGATATAAAATGGATTCTTGAGAGTAACAAAAAAGCAAACATAACATAACAACAACATAAAAATTGAATTCTCTCAACCAATAAAATCCAAATAAATTTGATATTGGAGATTGTGATTATGTAATTGGGTAATTTTATCAACCCAAAAAATCAAACAACAACAACACATAAAACAGTACAATTTCAGAGAAAACCAAACGCATAATCAAACCCAGACCGTTCTTGATCCAGAGACCATTCCAGCAAAAACCAAAGGGTACCCAAATGAGAAAACGTGAAGGAAAACGAGAAGAAAAAAAATTTGTTACTAGGTAAGGTGTGTGGTTTTGATGGGAGAGTTGAGGTAAAGGGAATGCGTGGGGGTGAGAAAGTCAAAATGGAATTTGTGAGTTTGGAAAGAAATTGGGGCACAAACCATTTTGAAAGAAAAAATTAGGATTTTGTTTTGTAAATAGAAATTGAAGCTTGTAGTGTTGTTAGTTGGAAAGAAAAATTGGAATTTTGTTTCTGGTTTTTTGTTTGTTATGGATGTGTTGTTGAAGATGACGAAGAGGATGAAGGAAGAAGATGAAGAGAGGGAAACAAAATTAATTGTTGGTAATTCACTGTAAGGTACAATGGACCTTCATGATCCAACCGTCGTCTTTTTGAAAAATAGATCAAAAGGTTAAAATTAAAAATATTAATGAAATCTATGGTGGACATTCTACAATGTTGGTCCACCTTAGACATTTATGGTTAAAGTTAACAACAAGGGACTAATTTGGTTGACGGAGTATAACTTAAGAGACCAGAATGTAACGTTAATTACTTATGAGACCAAAATGAAAACAACAAATAACTTAATGGACCAAATGATTATTTAAGCGTATAATGTATTGTGTGCGAAATATTGTGAGGAGGGGGCGGTTATGTGTTTGTGGAGGTGGGGGTTATGTGTGGTGGCAAAACTTGAATATTAGGATGGTGAGTGGTTTGTTAGATGATCGGTGGTTGGTGGATAATATTTCTAGACAAGTGGGAGATGTGACTTCTTCTTTGTTCTGGAAGGATCCTTGGTTGGATGGTGTATCTTTACATGTTAGATATGCTAGGTTGTTTGATCTTGCTGTTAATAAATTTGCCACTGTTGGGGAGATGATTAAGGTTTTGATTTAAACCAAGATTAGGGTTTTGAGTTAAACTAAAATTAGGGTTTTGAATTAAACCAAGATTAGGGTTTTGAGTTAAACTAAGATTAGGGTTTTGAGTTAAACTAAAATTAGGGTTTTGCGTTAAACCAAGATTGGGGTTTTGGTTTAAACTAAAATTAGGGTTTTTAGTTAAACTAAAATCTCTTATAAAGTTTAACTTGTCTCGCTATACTAAACCTAATTTTAACCTTTTTTTTTCCTCCACACTTTTGCATTCAATGTTTATCTAAAGTCAAATTATGTTCCTAATTTTATGCTCTTTTTTTGGAAAGGAATTACCCCGCCCTATATTACTCTACTGGCATCTCTTACTTATAAAGTTTAACCTGTCTCGCTATACTAAACCAAATTCTAACCTAATTTTTCCATCCACACTTTTGCATTTAATGTTTATCTAAAGTCAAATTATGTTCCTAATTTTATGCTATTTGTTTGGAAAGGAATTACCCCGCCCTATATTACTCTACTGGTATCTCTTACTTATAAAGCTTAACCTGTCGCGCTATACTAAACCTAATTAGGAACTATGTCATTGCACTCATATTATTTTATATTTCATTGTCAATTATTACTATCGATATCACGGGTCGATGGTCTAGTTAGGGTTTTGAGTTAAACCAAGATTAAGGTTTTGAGTTAAACTAAAATTAGGGTTTTGAGTTAAACCAAGATCAGGGTTTTGAGCTAAACTAAGATTAGGGTTTTGGTTTAAACTAAAATTAGGGTTTTGAGTTAAACCAAGATTAGGGTTTTGGTTTAAGCTAAAATTAGAGTTTTTAGTTAAACTAAGATTAGGGTTTTGAGTTAAACTAAGATTAGGGTTTGAGTTAAATTAAACCAAGATTAGGGTTTTGAGTTAAACTAAAATTAAGGTTTTTAGTTAAACCAAGATTAGAATTTTGAGTTAAACTAAGATTAGGGTTTTTGTTTAAACTAAAAGGGTTAATAGAGTTTTACCTCTCGTAAAATATGTCACTTTTGGTTTTCCCCCCTGTAAAATTTTTTGTCAGATTTCGTCCTTGTAAAAAAAAATTGTTTTAGAATACCCCCCAGCTCAGCTGACTGTGCATTTTCGTTATTGTGGCACGCTGAGTCACATTTTTATGATGACGTGGCGTGCTGGCTGTATAATTAATTTTTTTTTTATTGGGTACACATGGCATTTGTGATTTTTTAAAATTAAACTAAAAAAATTACTAGAGAAATTAATAAAAATGATTAAAAAACTAATTAAAAAATAAATAAAAAATCTGGAAAAATTAAATAAAAATTCTTGAAAAGATTATAAAAGAAAATATGAATTAAGTGCCTGAAAAATTCTGGAAAAGATTAAGTTCTTGGAAAAAAATTGGAATTTTTATTTTTTTTATAAAACATAAAAAAAACAAACTTTTCAATTTCGGAAGAAAAATTTGAACTTTTTTTAAAAATAATTGAAATATTTTACAATCCTGAAATTTTTATAAGAAGTTTTATTTCGAAATTTTTTAAAATAATAAGAAAATTTCGATATATATTAATCTTTTCCATTTTTTTTTATTTATTAATTTTTCATTTTACCATATTTTTTTCATTTATTAATTTTTCCAGAATTTTTTAAATTTTCCGGTATTTTTTCATTTTTATTAATTTAACTAGATTTTTTTTAGTTTTTCAAAACTTTTTAAGAATTATTATTTTTTATTTAAAAAAAATCACAATTGCCACGTGTACGCAATAAAAAAATAAAATTAATTATACATTCAGCTGGTCTAGGGGGTATCTTAAAACAAAAAATTTACAATAACAGAATCTAACAAAAAAAATTTACAACAGAGAAAACCAAAATTGACATATATTACAGGGGGTCAAAGATCTATTAACTCAAACTAAAATTAGGGTTTTGGTTAATACTAAAATTAGGGTTTTGAGTTAAACCAAGATTAGGGTTTTGAGTTAAACTAAGATTTGGGTTTGAGTTAAAGTACGACTAGAAACTCACAATTTCACCTAAGGCAATATTATACCATAGTAGAATAAGTTATAATAAATATAACAATAAGTCGTAAAACATAGAGAGTACAAAATAAACTGGCAAATTTCATCAACAATAAACCATCCGCAGCTTCCAATCCTAACCTGCAATGACAGTTAAATAGATTGTATCATTCTCTCCAGCCATTGGCACACCAAATCTGATCTGAACCCCTTCACGAAGCCTGCGAGCATCCACAAAACGCTTCCACTGCCCACCAATCATGGTGTGTTGGTATGGAGTAGATCCAAAAATCAACACGCAATCCCAGCCATTTCTGCAATCATCCACCAACTTGATTGAAGTAGTTCTGATATCCATCATCTTCACAACTTCTCCTTCATAAATCAGCACCTAACACGAAAAATAAATTAACATGTCAACAACCTAACAAAAAAAAAAAAGCAGGCGCTGATAAATATAAATATGTTCACAACAAACATTTTCCATGCCAAAAAACCCTTGGCTACATTGAATTTTGTTAACTTCTTCACAAACTCTATCTGAAAGTTGTTGACATCGTGATGATAAGAAATCAAAGGTGTGAAAGGGGAGAGATTAGGATCAAAAGTTGTCTCGACATTTTTTTGTCAATTATAAAATGCATAGGAGGATCAAATACAAGAGGCTTAATCACTTTGCCAAATCTATCCTTCAACTTAATCACGAACTTTATTTGATCCACAAATATGAGAGAAACCCAGACACCCAAGCTGATACCATAAAAATCACGCAAGGATTTCCATCCCTTGGAGAAAAACACAGCCCATCAATTCTTTCCACCATCACCTCGAACTGATTGGTCTTTGCATTAATCAAAGTCACAAATCGTTGAACTTGGTTCCCAAAGTCGTTCGTGAACATGTTAGGTAGCATAACAACTCCCTGATTCAACAACAAAAACAATTAGAACCATTACAGTTAACAACATTAAACAAAAAAAAATGAAACTTGTCAGATATAATCATCTTCACCTCTTCAACAACATACTCGACTATGTATGTCCTAAACTTCACACAATACTTGTTGACAACACTTTCAAAGGATGAAGCAGGATTTTTTGAGCAAAGGACCTGCAACATCATAAAGCTTTAAAAAATAGGAAACGATATTGAAAACAGACGTCGTAATTGTGAGAAAAAAAACAACCATATCACTTGTCAAGTAGTGATAGGACAACAGAGTTTTAATACCACGACCCTTCATTTCCTGAATCAATGATAGAATAATGAAAGAAGAAATGAGGCTGAATCAATTAAACAATTACGATAATGATAATATAGACTGATTTTAATTTGCAACCGTGTGGTTTTTTTTTAAAGGAAATTTGCAACCGTGTGTTATTAATGCCGGTTATTATATAATTGATTGAAAAATATTCTACAATCATACCAGAAAGATATTCAACGTGCAAAATATATGGAGAACCTTAAATATGATGTCATCCCAATTTGACTTGAAACATATTATTTTAATTTGCAACCGTGTTTTTTTTTCCTGAAGGAAATTGGCAACCGTGTGTTATTAATGATAGTTAATATATAATTGATTGAAAAATATTCTACAATCATACCATACAGATATGCAACGTGAAAAATATATGGAGTACCTAAAATATGATGTCATCCCAATTTGACTTGAAAGATATTTTTTTTAATTTGCAACCGTGTGTTTTTTCTTTGAATGAAATTTGCAACCATGTGTTATTAATGCCAGTTAATATATAATTGATTGAAAAATATTCTACAATTATACCATACAAATATGTAACGTGCAAAATATATGGAGTACCTAAAATATGATGTCGTCCCAATTTGACTTGAAACATATTTTTATTTAATGACAAACAATTTGAAATGAAATGAATTTCTTGCGTGTTAAAGAGATGAAGAAGTCAAATGCGTGAATTAATTGCGTTGGAATGGGAGGGAAAAAGCTAGGAATAAATTCAGATCGGCTGATTAGGAAATGCTCTCAAATTTGAAATGAAATGAATTTATTGCGTGTTAAAAGGGTGAGGAGGTCAAACCTGGAATTAAATGCGTTAGAATGGAAGGGAAATTGCTAGGTTAAATTTAGGGTTAGCTTGACGAGACAAGCTTTAGTAAGTAAGATTAGGGTTTTTGTTTAGGGTTCCTGAAAAATTCAGGAAAAGATTAAGTTCTCAGAAAAAAAAATTAGAATTTTTATTTTTTGTATAAAACATAAAAAAACAAACTTTTCAATTTTGAAAGAAAAATTTGAACTTTTTTTAAAAAATTTCGAAATATTTTAAAATCCTGAAATTTGTATAAGATGTTTTATTTCGAAATTTTTTAAAATAATAAGAAAATCTCAAGCATTTTTACAAAAATTTCGATATATATTAATCTTTTCCATATTTTTTTTTATTTTTATTAATTCTTCAACAATTTTTCATTTTACTAGATTTTTTTTCATTTTTTCCAGATTTTTTTTGGTATTTTTTCATTTTAATTAATTTTACTAGATTCTTTTTAGTTTTTTAAAACATTTTAAGAATTATTTTTTATTTTTATTTAAAAAAATCACAAATGCCACGTGTACCCAATAAAATGAATTATACATTCAGCGCGCTACGTCATCAGAAAAAGGTGACTTAACGTGCTACATCAGTGAAAATGCACAGTCAGCTGGCCTCGGGGGGTATTCTAAAACAAAAAATTTACAAGAACGGAATTTGACAAAAACAATTTACAACGGGGAAAACCAAAATTGACATATATTACAGGGGGCAAAGACCTATTAACCCAAACTAAAATTAGGGTTTTGGTTTAAACTAAAATTAGGGTTTTGAGTTAAACTAAGATTAGGGTTTTGGTTAAAACTAAAATTAGGGTTTTAAGTTAAACCAAGTTAGTGTTTTGGTTTAAACTAAAATTAAGTAGGTCATGTAAACTTAGTTTAAGTAAGTCATGTAAACTAAGTTTAAGTGTACATACTTAAACTCAGTTTTAGTAGGTCATGCAAACTTAGTTAAAGTAGGTAATGTAAATTGTGTTTTAAGAGTACATAACTACTTTGTTCAATGATTCTACGTAATCTTATTTTATGTATGTACATGTAAACCCATTTTAAATAGGTCATGTAAACTCAGTTTAAGTAGGTTCATGTAAACTTAGTTTAAGTAAGTCATTTAAACTCAATTGAAGTAGGTTTATGTAAACTTTACATTGTCAAACCCCAATTTTTGACTTAAAATTCTCTATTTTAGTTCGTCTTTTGGAAATCGTTGTACATTGAAACCGTTGTACAATGCAGTTGAACAAGAAGGAAAAAAAATTGAAACTAACGTTGTCATACCCCAATTTTCGTCCTAAAATTCTCTTTTTTTGTTCGTCTTTTGGATCGGAACTTCTTGTTGTTTCAGACGAAATTTCGTCAGAAAGGTATTTTAAAATACCTCATTTGGTTTGTTCCGAGCCCAAAGTTTTTTTTAAGTTTTTTTTATTCTTACTTTTAGTCTTTTATTTATAATTTTATTATTATTATTATTTATTTTTTTATTATTTATTTCTTATTTCTTTTTATTATTGTTATTATCTTTTTATTTTATTATTTCTTTTTATTTTTTACTTTAAAAATAAAAAATTAGAAAAGCAACAATAACAGTAGTGTTGCTGCGCCCCTGTCTAGTTCCCAGCATGCCTTACAAAATTCTTTATCTTTTTTGTCCTTGGCCTTTTTGTCTAGTTCATGAGTTATATCACTTTTGTCTATAAATCAGAACCGAAAATTATAACAGAGAGAGAGAGAGAGATTTTTGACAAGTTCACAAACCCTAGAAATCTTATTTTTCAGAATTATCCAGAGTCACAAACACAAGAAAAAACTAACACATTTCCAGAACCATCACATAACCTCAAAAAAATTGAAATCTGACACCACAAAATCCTAACAAATTCGAATCAAATCATCACATACTCTCACAAATTCGAAATCAAATCATCACAAAAGCCTAACAAATCCGAATCAAACCCATCTAATATCAAAGGGTCCAAAACCGAATCCATCCTTAAAAAAAACCATAAGGTAGTAAGAGTTTTTTTTTGTTTTTTTTAGATCTAGGATTGAGTGTTTATTCTTTGAGATTTTTTAGTGAAGAAATAGAAGGAGGAGTTTAAAAGGAATAAAAAAACGAAATAAAATAAAAAAGGGATTCCATCACTGCACCGAAAAACCCACCGACCACCAGATCTTGGCCGGATTCTGGCCGGAGAAGAAAGATGGGAGAAGAGAGGGGAGAGCTTCTCTCTCTAAAGAGAAGAGTAGAGAGAGAATGAAATGAAAAAATGAAATCTGTAACATTGAGTAAATCAACGGTCCAGATCTGATATGGAGAGCCCATGCGCCCCCTATGCCTGTTCCTCATCCAATCTGATTTTTTTTACTTCTTAGACCCCCTTTTATCATTATTTGCACACCCTATTTTATTTCTTTTATTCTGTTTTTTTCCATTTTTATTTTTTTATCATTTTTGCATATCATATTATTTACGTTTTTATTATCATTTAGCATTTTATTTTTGTCATTTATTTATTGGGGTTTAGAATGTATTTAGGAAAATTGTATAAAATATAGAGAAATGTGCATTGTCTTTTATTTTATTTATTTTAGTTTTATATTAAAAATGCAAAAAATAGGCTTAGTTTATTATCCAAGGAAAAAGAGGTTTGTTTTGGCCGAGCGTCACGATAAAATTCTCTCACGTTTAATTTCTCGTTATTTTAGTTTTTAGGCTTTTAAAAATAATTAAAAATCAATCAAAAAAACATTTGAATAATTAAAAACAAGTTTAAAAAAAGAGGCTTTCTTTTCTAATAAAAACCTTTATCTTTATCAAGTTGATTTTTATCTTTATTTTCTTAACAAAACTACAATCAATTTTATTCATATTTGAATCTTTCTCTTAAAATTAAAAAACACGTAAACAAATTTTACTTTTACCATTTGGTTTTTATGTTTTAAAACCTTTTTTCAAAAAGTAAAAAAACATCGAACAAATTACTCGGCTTTTTACCCCGAACTACATGATTTTGACCCCTCTTAGGTACGTAGGCAAAAGAATAATTTACAAAAGAAAAATTTAGTATTATCAAAAACTTTTAAGAAAATTTGGGTGTAACAAAAATAATATGGGGCATGAATAGAAAAAGTCAAAAATGTATTTGAAAATCGTTTCAAAGAATAATTTACAACCACTAAATTTAAATAAGTGGTTTTTCCATAGATTAAGTTTTTTTCTTTGTGATTTCGTCGTTTGAGTGCGGCGCTGTTGTTCGTCTTCATGTATTATTTTTATTTTCAATCTTGTTGCGGTGTTTATTTGATTCCATTAAAAAATCGGATATTCAATCAATGATTTGAGCGTCAACGTTATATATCTTTATGCATGTATTTTGCAGTCACTTTAATTTTATCATGTTATCCATTTTTATAGTTGTAGGTTACTAACTTAGATGTTGCGGTTTTGTTCGCAAATTACTAATTTAGTGATGATGAATGATATACTATATCAATTTAATTGAATGAATATCGTTTTGTTTTTATAAAAAAATAATAATAATTTGCACCCATCCGTCTATCTTTTCAAACAATGTTTTTAAAGCATTAGTATGGGACCACGATTTTTTTTTTTCGATAGGTAGTATCGGACCACAATGTGAATTAAAATCTTACCAAAATTAGATAAGAATTGCAAAATAAGAATTCCAAAATAGGAAATATTCGAGAGGTAGTATCGGACCACAATGTGACTTTTTTTTTTATAAGGAATCGGACCACAATGTGAATTAAAATCTTACCAAAATTAGATAAGAATTGCAAAATAAGAATTCTAAAATAGGAAATATTCGAGAGGTAGTATCGGACCACAATGTGATTTTTTTTTTAAGGAATCGGACCACAATGTGAATTAAAATCTTACCAAAATTAGATAAGAATTGCAAAATAAGAATTCTAAAATAGGAAATATTCGAGAGGTAGTATCAGACACGATGTGATTTATTTTTTGAAGGAATCGGACCACAATGTGAATTAAAATCTTACCAAAATTAGATAAGAATTCTAAAATAGGAAATATTCAAGAGGTAGTACGGACACGATGTGAATTTGTTTTGAAGGAATCGGACCACAATGTGAATTAAAAGTCAACAATTCCAAAATATCAATTTCCCTTAATTTAGTTCACAAAAGTTTACTGCCTCAAAAAAAAATTTCACAAAAGTTTACTATAAATATCATCTACATTTCGACATCTTTCCCAACTCAAAGCTTTTAGAATTGAAGGAAGAGAGGCAGCAATCAAGCCATTGATATATAATCATATAATCATGTCTTCAGGAGCTGGCTTAAATTGCGATACAAAATCTGAGAAGCATAGAAATGTTGCAGATTTTCAGCCGAACATTTGGGGAGATTACTTTCTCCAATATGCTTCAGAATCCATGGTGTGTGTCTATATATATCGCTATTGTGTCACTCTAATGTTATAATATATATATGCAATGAAGATATTTATAATTATTAGCGTTTAGACCGACACTTCATGCATATATGTCCGTTTTTTATTGAGCTAACGCGTATAAATAATTTTTGATTAAAATTATTTTTATTTTAATTAAAATTATAAGTATAGATAATTTATATTTTTATTTTGCATTATTATTCTTGAGTTTCTAACCATCTGTAAATTTTGATTGTATTTTATTAGTGTAATTTGTATGTAATTAATTTTATCTCTACATTATTAAGTATGCTGCACAAATTGAAAAGAAAGAAAAATGGATGAATGGACTCTATTTGAAATTTCTAACACAAACTAGGCTTTTAGACAATTTAATAGGTCAGACCAGACTTTTAAAAAGGTCAGTCTATGCTTAAAAGTAAAACTTTAACAGGTAAAATGTCAAGGCTTAGACCTTAGTTTTTTCAACTAGGTTTGACCTATTTAAACAAAGTCCAGCTCGACCCGGCCTATTCCCACCCTAATAACAACAACAAAATAACATTCTTATAGTCAAAATTGTTTAAGGGTATAATTGAAAGTGAGAAAGTCATACAAAAACAATGTATTCTCTTTATATCTACTAGTGAAAAGACGGGCATTCACGTGCCCGTCTTTCCGCTTTTTTATTGCGCTAACGTTTGAAAATTATTAACCGTTTTTTTTTTATTTATGAAATTTTGATTTTGATTAAAACTAAAAATAAAAATGTTTGTTGTTTTAAGTTATAACAAATCAAACTAACCATGATTATCTATTTCAATGACACCAACAATATAACAAAAAATATATAATCTAAAGGACAAAACTTAGGTACAATTCCTTAAGTGCTTTTCGTATAGTTCTTAACTAAAAATACAACTTTTTTTTTGGAGATAACAAACTTTGAGAGAATTATGGATTTAAGGAAATTATGGTGAATTTAGTTAAGAACCATACGAAAAACACCGAAGGAATTGTACCTAAGTTTTTTCCTAATCTAAATTCTTTTTTTAATGACACCAACAACTATCTTTATTATAGAAAAATATTGTTTGAGGGTATAATTGGGATAATGAAAATTTAATTTTCATTATCTCAGTTATAACGATCTTGTCCCATAATCATGCATATCAAAGGACTTAGATAAGTTGTCTTGTAACCATCATATTTAAGATAAAAATCATATTTTTTTTGGAAACTTACTTTATTCTTTTGTATAATTTGCATGTATTCTTTGTTTTTTTTTTGAGAGGATTTTCCATCTATTCTATTACACTAACTAATCACTACATTATCGCAAAAACTAATTGAAAATAATTTCAAAAACACAGATCATGAAATGGTACTATTTTACTCTATACTTAATTTTCCTTAAAAAAAAGAAGAGAATTGTAATTGTTTTATGAAAAAAAAACTAAACGGTTCAGTTTCTTTTTACCACTGAACCATAGAACTTGTCACCATAATTTATCAACTATAATTCATTCACTGTTTAGCGTACAATATCAATTTCTTTTAAAATCATCTGCATGTTTTGATCAATTGAATAAGTTTTGTTTAACAATATACAGGAACTTGATCAATATACTGTTGCACAAATTGAAAGACTCAAAAATGATGTGAGGAAGATGCTTGTTTCAAATAGTGAGAATTCATTTTCAAAAGTCCACTTGATTAATTCAATATCCCGCTTGGGTCTGAGCTATCATTTTGAACATGAGATTGACGAGGTTTTGCAACATATACATAAGAATTATGTTGATGAAAATAGAGAAATAACCCTTGATGACAACCTTTGCTCTCTTGCTGTGCTATTTAGATTGTTGAGGCAACAAGGGTTTCACGTTTCACCAAGTATACCCTCAACTTATTTATTTTTCACACACATTATTACATTTTACCATAAAAAATAAAATATGGAGAATGTTAAACAGTGTCCTCAAGACATTGGTTAAGCAACCAAAACAAGTAACTCTTTATAAAAATTGGTATAATTATTATTTAATCAAAAGTTAAAACTTATATTTTTAAGACAAATTTTCTTTTTTATTTTCCTTAACCATTGTCATGAGGTTAATCATTTTCCTGAGGTTCTTAAAAGTATAAAAAGAACAACTTTCAATGTAAAAATTTTAGTTTTGAATTCCTTAACGTTGTTTTTAAGACACAAGCTAGAAAGAACCATTTTAAATTAAGGGACCAACACTGGAGTAGGTTGATCAATATGAACATTTCAAGTGATCGCTTTATTGATTAGGTTGTGCCTCTCAAAAATGGTTTAAAAGTATTTTTTTTTTTTACAATTTTTATAAAATAAATTATAGGGTTAATTAAGTAAATGGTCCCTATAAATATTCAGAATTTTGTTTTTATTCTCTACAAAATAAAATTACACTTTTTAGTCCCTATAAAATTAGTCGTCATTATTTTTAGTCCTTGTAAAATTTTCCATCAACATTTTTAGTCCCTGTAAAAAATTTATGTCAACATTTTTGGTCCCTAAAATACTAAAGGAAAATGTCACAAGAACTAAAAAGTGTGATTTTATTTTGTAGAGACTAAAAACAAAATTCTTAATATTTTTAGGGACCATTTACTTAATTAACCCTAAATTATAATACTAAAAAATTGAGAAAAAAAATAATATTTTATTCACATTAACTAATATTAAGAGGTCCACCTTTGGACCATACTCATATTAGACATCCTCTAAATGATGAAACACACTAAATTATAGTGACATTCTAAACTTTTCCTTTTTGCCATAGTTTCTTAAACTCTTATTGCTTCTAACGGTTTGTTCAAATTGTTGTTGATCGACAAAAACCCTAGATGTATTCAACAAATTCAAGGATGATCAAGGAAACTTTAGTGAAAGACTTATCGGGGATGTTGAGGGGTTGTTAAGCTTGTATGAAGCTACACATATGATGGTTCGTGGAGAGGACATTTTGGAAGATGCCTTGACTTTCACTACAATTCATCTTGACTCCATTGCCAACCAAGTGAGCCATTCTCATGCAGTACAAGCCAAACATAGCTTAAGGCAGGCTCTCCACAAGAACTTGCCTAGGCTAGAGGCGCGAAATTATATTTCTACATACGAGGAAGATCCTTCACATGATGAAAATTTACTTATGTTAGCAAAACTTGATTCTAATATGCTCCAAAGACTGCATAGAAACGAATTTGGTAACCTTTGCAAGTAAGGACTTTAATCATACATCATTTAATTACCAGGAAAATATTATTAATTTGTTTCCATACACTAGTCCTTCTGATTATTATTATTTTTATTTTTGGCCCTTATAGATGGTGGAGGGAGTCGGACGTGCCTAATAAACTACCGTTTGTACGAGATAGGATGATGGAATGTTGCTTTTGGGGTTTGGCTGTATATTTTGAGCCCCAATATCGTACAGGAAGAGAACTAATGGCAAAATTAATCATCATAATGACAGCCATTGATGATACATATGATGCATATGGAACATTTGATGAATTGGAACTTTTTACAGAGACAATTGAAAGGTCAATTAGCACATCATATTTTTTGGTTACACATTAGCACATCAGGTCTATATATATAGGGTTTTGCTAGAAGAGACCTTTTAAGGTGTTTTTTAGCAAGTTATTCTAGGTTTTGCTAGAAGACACCCATAAAGGTGTTGTTTAGCAACTCACACCTCAAGGTGTGATTTTCACTTTTTAGTTATAACTTGTTAAGAGACACCTTTATAAAAATTAGTCGGTGTCTTTTAACAAATGCCTATAAGATAACTTGCTAAAAAACACCTTCATAAAGGTTCTAGCAAAACCTATATATATATTTCCTTTCTCTTTCATCTAATTGTTATTTAAAGTGATTTTCAGGTGGGATATTAGCTCTTTGGATAATCTTCCAGATTACATGCAATTTCTCTATAGAAAAATCTTTGATCTTTACGAGGAAATAAAGGAGAAAACGAGGAAGCATGAAAGAGACTATGCCCTAAACTACTACATAAAAGAAGTACGGTCTTTTGTTATTTTTATTACATTACTAATTATTAATCGTTAAAAAGGATGAGTTAGTTTGCCTTAAAAAAAAGGATTTAGTTATTTTTTTATTGGTCGATATTTTTATTTATTTTTTGGTGCAATATATTGGTCCATTTACTTTAGCCAACTATTGAACAAATATGTTATTTAGTAAATTTGATGACATTTAAAGCCTTATTACTTTAGGAGTAAAAAATTACTTTTTTTTTTTAAAATGAACTTTTCACTCTTAACTGCTTGAAAATGAACCTCTATGATGTGATTTCAAATTTAATTTACTAATTGTTATAAAATTCATAATTTAAGTTGATAAGACGTGTGAAATGTCATAATTGGCTGCAAATGATATACAGATAATATAATTAGGGTGGAGCAGTAGGAGATCCCTCAGCTCCCCATAATTTTAGCTTAAAAAATAATATACGGATGAAAAGTAATTGGGTTATTTTTTTAATTATTTTCTGAAAGACAAACTATAATTTGTTAGATATAAATAAGATAAGTACAATTAGGAGTACCTAACCTATAAAATTGAAAGAAGTACCTAACCTATGTCATGATTTATTTTTTAGATAAGGCATGTTGCCTGTCTAGAAAAAAGTAAAATGGATAAGCAACTCCTAAACATTACATCCAATAAAAAAAAAAATTTAACATTAAATTTTAATGCAACTATACCCAAAAACACAATAAAAATTAATTATATTATTGTATTTGAGTGGCAGTTCATAAAGTTCGTTCAAGGTTATATGACTGAGGTCAGATGGTTAAAAAATAACTATCAACCAACATTGGAAGAGTATCTTCGATTAGCAATAGAATCAGGTGGTTATGTACTGATGACAACAACTTCTTACATTGGTATGAGCGACTCAGTCACAGAGGACATCTTCAAATGGGTATCAAATGAGCCAAAAATTCTTAATACCGCTACGGTCTTGGCTAGGATAATGGATGACATTGCCTCCAACGAGGTATATATACAAAACCCTAAAGAATATTTTTTAGAATTATATTTATTTTAATTCAAACAATGTCAACATTTACATGAAATCTTCTTTGTTGTATATAGTTTGAACATAAAAGAGAACATATTGACTCATTCTTGGAATGCTACATGAGGAAATATAATATCTCTAGAGAAGTTGCCATTCAAGAAGGTCGAAAGATAATTGTCGATGCTTGGAAAGATATGAATAAGGAATGTCTCAGGCCCATCCAAGTTCCAATGCCTTTTCTGACACGCATTATAAACCTATCACGTTTTATGGATGTGGTTTATAAAGATGGAGATAGCTTCACACGTCCTGGAGGAGAAATGAAAACATTCATTAAAGCTTTGCTTGAATAGCCTGTGCCAATTTAAGCATTAACCTTTCGGAAATGTTAAAGAGTGTCTTTAATGCATTAGTTAAGAGGATAAAAATAATAATATTGCATTGAAAAATGGTGAAAACTGAAAAGTGATGAATTTAACTTTTTAAAAGTTAAAATATTATTGAATCCAATACAAACTTACTACTTTTGATTTCTTTAACAAATGTTCTAAGAACACTTGTCAGCATAACTCATAACTTTATTTTTTCTACGCATCATATTTATATTTAAATAAAGAAAACATACATGTATGAAATTTGTTTTGTTGAATGGAATGTTTGTTTAGATTTGTGAGAATGTTGTCTTTTATACATTAATAAGCATATTTTATGCCTCTATAAAGTTTGAAAAAGTTTTATTAGAAGTTGATGTTTCAATTTTATATTTATTATTAGAATTACAGACTCTCTTGACCAGTGGTCGTTGATAAATCATTTTTATACTTCCCCTGATATGTATACATATTAAAATGTCTTTACTTGTTAGAGGGGTCACAACAGACATTGAGAAAGAGAGAAGAAGGTAGTAGTAGTAGTTAGTAGTAGTAGTTTGAGGAAAATATGTGTATAGAGGTCAGGAATGGGAAAGATACATTTTTTTGGACGGATAGGTGGTTATGGGATGTACTTTTTCGTGATAGGTATCGAAGGCTGTATGATTTGTCTGATAATCAGTTGATAACTGTGGCAGGTATGTGCGCTTTAGGGTCGGGTGAGGGTGGTACGGCTTGGAGGTGGCGGCGTAGATTGTTGGCATGGGAAGAGGAGTTGATAGGGGAGTGTAGGATTTTGCTTCATACAATGGCATTGTAACACCCTATACCCGGAATGCAATAAATCATGCAATTCATTTAATTAACTCAAAAGAGCTCAAGATGCTACAATTCCGTTTTCTCAAAACATGCATAATTTCAATTTCATAAAACTTCCAGCGGAAAATCATCATACATAATATCTCATCAACATGTAATACTCCTCTAATAAATGAGTAAATAAATCTCAACACCATATCTCAGGTTTCTAATACATAACCATAGTCTCATCAAATAAAATCCAACAACGGATAAATGAAAATAAAAATTAATGCTTAACACCCTAATCAGAGTCTAACTATACTCGAGCAAAAGTAAGAGGTAGCTCCACGCTAATCCTCAATCAACTCACAAGCAATAAGCAAATCAATCTTGCACGATGTCTACCAATTCATACAAATAGGCAGGCAATCAACCAAACGACCATTGGGGGTTAGATAATATTCCACATAATAAACATAATCAAATAAAACCATTCAAGGATTTCAAATAAATACACATGTACATATTCAACATTCCTAGAATACTAACTCCACATGGATATTATCATACTACTATCATAGTATATCAAGTAACATATATGATGTGTGGATTAGGCAAGTGTACCGAGTAATAAAGTGATAAGTAGAGTATCGTATTCACATGGATTGTTGTTTCGTCCAAACAATCCGCGTTACTTATTTTTAAGTTAACGATAAAATAAAAGAGTTAAGGGTTAGAAGGTTGCACTTTTTATCTATTTGCAACAGAGCAATTTTACCTGTTTTGTTTGCATAAAAGTAAGTAGCGGTTAGGATTCTTCGAATCCCCCTGTCTATATTGTTGGATATTAAATAATAGTAATGTCGTATTTATTTATCTTAGGTAGATTATACAAGTGATGAGGTCGTTGGGACATTACTACCCTAATAGGTTGGAAGATGCACCTGTTGATCACACAGTGATCCTTACGTGTGTGGTCTATACTTCTCGGTTAACTAGGTATATCCCTCCAATGTTTGGTTGCGCCTACTGATCACACGGTGATCCTTATGTGTTGGGTTATACCACCTCAAAGGTAATTGAAAACATAGACTTTATGTTGGCTTTCCACCATTTCCCAAGGCAATGAAAGCCAAGGTTCCTTAGGTCCACCCATCTATGAATCTTAAGACACTCATAGCACACTCTCTCTCTCTCTCTCTCGGTAGTTATACAAACGGGTAGCACTATCAGCGTCTACCTTACCAAGGGTTTAAGAGAATGGTTTTATTAGGCTATGACTTATTTCCTTCAAGGAGGCACTTGTTTCCTCAGTTATATAACTAGTTACCTCCTAGTTTCAGCAGATTTTACTCAATATTAGTAATGTCAGCTTCTAAGTACTCACTACTAGAGTCAACTCGTTTTCGGTGTCTTTTGCTAGTTATAACTAATTACTTCCTAAACAGATAGATATTAGTATCAAGATATAAGCATCAGGATAGTGATATCAATATTAGACGTTTTCACAACCTAAGTATCTAATCTAGGGTTGTGCCTACTACAGAAATAAACTAAGGAATTTCCTAATAAAATTTAATAGTAAACAAAAGATAAATAAAATAAAAAACGACATTATATTAAATAAATATCCAACAAAAATAAACAGAAGTTCATCTTAGAACTCTAACCTAAAAAAGTTAGTTACACATGGTAGCTAAAAACAAATTACTAAAGATAAAAACATACCCTAGAAAATCAATGAGAATATAGAAACTCCTCCGAAGCTCTACAATTGCCTTCCTCTTGAACTGCCACATTTCTGAACGAGGAATTATGAATGAGGAAAGTTGGTATTTATAGTGAGAGTTTCTAATTGGGTTTGGGCTAAAAACATGGGTGTTACCCACAAGAAAGCATAGAATTATGTAAGCGCCCCTCGCATTTTAGGTGCTCGGGGTGCATGAGCACAACTCTAGGCGCATGGCAAGTTTTTGCCATGCTCTAGGCGCATGGTGTGCCTTCTCAGGACCTAGTTTCTCTGATTTTCCATCATTTTAGGTTTTCGTCTTCAAATAACTTGCTGTGTTTCGGGAAAACTAGGATTACATACTCAAATAAAAAAAAAACATTACAAAAGTCCCGAAATCATAGGCAATTGTTCTAATACTCCTCCATTTTGCTGCTATAACCTACTAAAATTGATTGAAAAACATGCTAAGAATAACGTAAGATAACCTGTCATCATGTAAGTCCATAATTTCACATAATCACAACATTCACCAAATTTCACCGATGCACATAATCACCAAGTCATATAGTCAAGTATGACACATTTCACCAATTTCAAGTGCATGCAACTTCACTCATTTAAATAAAGTACATATTTCACATCACTCATATGGATCACAAAAACTCTTCCCTAATCAACTCAACAAATACGATTTATCATTTCAAAAGTATTGGCAAGGTACTCATCATCTAATAAATTCACCCAGTGTAAAAGCATCATCAAAATAACAAACATCATCATGTACACATCTTCAAACAATTCACATAATCAAAACAATAACCAAGTCACATCATCACATAATTCATATGCGTGCAAGTATTTGGATATCAGAGGTAATATTACCAGCAAGTGGTACCAACAACTCTACATGCATGTGGTACCTGCAAGTATTTGGATATCAGAGGTAATATTACCGAGTGATCCCCCATCTTCATGGTTGTTGGATATCGGAGATAATTTTACCGATTGATCCCTTTACATATCTTTGCATATTATTGGATGTCGGAAGAAATGTTACCGATTAATCCCTCTACATATCTCTACATATAGGACTTATGAATGCATGGATGCCAAATATTGACTCGATAATGCATAACAACAATTTACTCTACATATTCTCCGCATATCTCCACATATTGCATTATCAAACAATACATCCACGCATCAACATTTATCAAATAATAAGTCATCTCTACATATTCATCATCAAACATTTGTCTCCACATATTCATAATCAACAACCATAAACAATTGTCAAGTATACATCATTACAAAGAAACAACATTGCTACATATAGCATAATTCACATAATAGACGGATCATTCACCACATCACTATAATCAACTTAACAAACAACCAACAAACCTTAGTTCACTCTTACTTCACCATATTATTATGTCCACAAAGTCATTTGCAAGTTATCCGATCATTAAACCTCATTTTAACAAAGTTCGTCTATTTTCACAAAATCTAACATTTTCCAAATAATTCTCCGAAAACAAGACATTCATGTTCAAACACATCAAGAAAGCATATACATATACCACACATCATCACATTAGTTCATGCACATCCAAATCATAGTCTGATTCTGTTAAATTCCAAAAATTCACTAAGTTCGTCTCATTTTCCCCTTTTACAAAAAGAAAGTCATTTTCAAAGTAAAACAAAGTTTAAGCTCATCTACACCATGTCTAATCATTTTAAAATCATTGTTACAGAAAACAATCGCTAACCCTACCATTTTCCTTGAGAAAAACAAGTTCTGGAAAATTTCACGTTCTTGAACATTTTTTAACTAAGTTTCAATTTAATTTACAAAATCAATTTCAATCCAATTCATTTGATGTTCCAGAAGGTTTAGAAGTATAAACAATGATTAAACACATCAAAAGAAGCATTTAAGAAAGTCCAGATCGACCCCCAACTGCCCGAAACGCCCAAAATTATGGGTTCTGTCCTGGGCAACTCGCCATGGCTAGCTCTAGCTCGCCTACGAGCTGCACCAAATAGGAAGCCTAGAATTTTGGGTTCCTCTCGGTAACCCACTCCAATGTCATCCCAAAACCCCAATTTTGATCCTTTTTGACCCAAATTCGTCCCCCGAACTTTGTTATTAGTTAACATACATCAAAAGGCAATCAAAACACTTACAAACATGGAATCATAACCTCAATTCACATCAAAATCATCATCAAGTCCATTTTTCACCAAAAACTCATTTTTTTCTCATTTTCATTCAAACTTCAAAAACAACCACACCAATTCAAACCCCAACAACATACAAACATATCTAATCATTTATCAAGTCAATTTAGACATGTTTCAACAATAATCACTCACCATTTCATGGTTTACACTTAATTAAGCAAAAAACATCAAAACGACTGAGCTTGAGCATATAAACACATCAATTTCATGAAATTCAATATACCCATAACTACAAATAAGAGCACGAAATTCAACATCAAAAATCATAAAAGTCATAATTAACACAAAAACACTAATGACCCATAAGCTAAAACTTAACTATAAGTCATTATATTAACACAATTATCTATCCCCCTTACCTCAAATCTTGAATCTCACTATCTATGGCTTCAATCTCCCCTCTAGCTTGCAATGCCTAGCTAGGTTTTTAATATTCACAATTGGGATTAATACTCTTACTAACAAATTTTAAGAAGTTACTACTCATTAATCCGCCAAAACATTGAATAATTATCATCTCTAAATAATTATTCCAACTCACTAGTAACTTAGTAAAAATAACTATTCTCACTAAAATACTAAAAATAAGCTTCTTAATAAAAATTACTATTTTACCCTTACTTGCCAAATGACCAAAACACCCCTTAGTCTAAAAATGACTAAAATACCCTTCTAGGCCAAAAATCCATTAATCCCAAATCAAATACACACAGAGACAAATAATCACACATATAATAAATAATTAAAATAATTTTAGCTAAAAACGGGTTGTTACAGCAGACACTTATTCCCCTAAAAAAACAAAAAGACACTTATTTCTCTAATAACAAATTTTCCAAAGAATAATTACTACAATAACACCATGCTTGTCAATAGAACGCTTGAACAAATCATTAACCTCATTATCCACAAGAGGCTGCCATAAGTGAGCCAATTGTTGATGCCAAAAGTCCAAGGCACAACCACAGAGAACAACTGATGCAAACTATCTTCACTAGGAACATCACAAACAAGGAAAACATTTGAGGAAATCATGCCCCTCCTTTTTAGAATCGCACGAAAAGGAATGGAATTATGAAAAACTTCCAAATGAAGTATTAAACGCTAGAAGGAACCTTTAGCCGCCAAATCCAACTCCAAACAATATGATTCAGATGCCAACTAGAATGATCCATAAGCAACTAACCCGCATCATTAGTAGAGTATGTACCAAATATAGCATTCTCACAAACCTAGACTTCAGGCGGGTCATCCATTAAAAGAGGGTTCATCAAAGAATTTTTCGTGTTTAGCTTTTGAGTCCAAGATAGCTTAAAAGAAGACAAATTCCAAGCACTTCCATCAACAACAATGTCTTTAATGCACCAATGGATATCATGATAATGAACGTAGAGAAAACAATTTCAAAAGCGCTCTTTCTTCTACCCAAGAAATGTGCCACAACCTAGTCTCCCCATTCCCACTATTAAATTTGAACCCATCCTTCAACATGTGAACGACTTGCATCACAGACTTCCAAGTTGGAGAGTCACTGGTATATTCCTGACCACTGGTATACTAGATAGCAATATATTGTATGTATGTGCTCTAGGTCTGTTAGATTCATCAGTCACACCAGGTTCTTTATATAGAGATGAAAGAAAGTTATAGTTGCTGAAGAATACCTGGTCTTTGAATGCCTGATTGAATGTTGTGATATTCTTGAATAATTGGAGTTAGCAAATATGTCGTTTATTTCTATTAATTATGCTTTTAAATAATTTTATTCAACTGCATAAGTAAGAACAAAATTTCCTTTCTCAACAGAGTCGTTGTGTTGTATAAATGATGAGGTGTGGTTAGGTGAAGATTTGATAATTCTTTATCCATGACTCGTGAGACGTGGTCATCAGTTTATCTATGTTATAGTCTTTACACCATACTACCATCTCATCTCATAGTAAAACTTCTGACTCGAATACTTAATATTGCCCTTATGTGATTAAAAAGTTTAAACATAAAACTATTAGCTTCTAGGCCTTACACCAAGAAAAATAACCTATGTGATTTATAAAGGACTAAAAAATAAATAATAAAAACTTTGGTTTTACACATAGCTAAGTCGCCAACTCCTGTTAGTTATTATTGTTGCAACAGTTTTACCATGACAATAACAAAAGAACTTTCTTTTAATTATATTGTACATAAGCCCACAACTTTATTTAAATTAATGGCATTCATTTATTTACTTATACACTGGAACATCACAAACGGGTTAAGATCCTCTCCGTTTGACAAAATAAATGGAGTTTGCAATTTGAAGAGAGATAGACACAAAAAATAGACGGTGGGTCCTACCATCATTAATTATATTTTACTTTTTTCAATATTTTATGTGTCTTTATCTCTCCAAATGGAAGAGATGGAAAAAGACATAAATGGAGAGGATCTTAACTCATCACAAACTACAAGGAAGACATGATAGAACGATGACCACTCGTTGTAGGATGATGGTTACCAAGCATCTTATCTAACTCTTTAGCAAACCTCTTCATATCTTCATAAGGCAAAGAAATTGGTAAAATTAAACCATCTTCTCGTTTTTCATTCTTATGTGGGACAATGAAGGTTGCTCCAGGAAAACCCCCAGCCCCACCTTTTGCAACTCCAGCATACTTCGCCTCACCCCATCCAAAATTCACTTCTTTGTAGTTAGCACGTGTCAAATCAGATATAATACAAGACCTTACAGTTGTAAGTAAACGTCGTTCCTTAATTACCATAAAATCTGCTACAGAATGCATGTATTCCTCTGTAACTTGATATTTGGCTTTTATGATCAGCTCAACTGCATAACCTAATGGGTTTTCACATAGCTTTCCTGCGGTGGTGACGACCACAGCGAACGCAATACAATTACCATAATAACCAACAAATGACGAATGGTTAATGTTGAATCTCGAACATGCATCGACGGGGAATATCATTCGTACCTCTTCCACAGGCTCTATCTGCAATGCTTTTGTGCGACAACGCCAAAAGCATGCAGTGATAAGCTCAAATGTGGTACATTGGCGAAGGTGAAATGGAACCAAGCAACGAATTGCAGCTATGTGAGCAGGTGTAAAGAAGAAAGATTGAAGGATTGTGGATGTAGTATCTTCTACCTTGCTAGTATTTGGAGGAATGTGTTCGTACTCACGATGGTTACATGTAATGTGTGGTGGGTCTCTGGCCATTAAGAGCTCCCTACGCCACACAGGTTGAATGGAAGGTTTGCGTGCTCCTTGAGCCATTTCCGCCCAAGCAATCATGAATTGTTTCAAACCAGCTCCATCGTTCATAGTATGATTCATAGACAAGACCAGTATGAAACCACCACATTTGAGACGTGTGACCTGACATTTTTTAAATCATAAATATTAGACATCAATATCAATAAATTAAAGGGGGAATTGTGTTAACTTCCCTTAAGTTTTACTAAAGAAAAAAAAAACTTCCCTTAAGTTTTGCTAGAATGTCAACTACACCCCTCTAGTTTCCAAAAATCACTAACATCCCTTAGTATTAATATCGTTAACCTATCGTTTCACAAAGATAAAATTTTCCTAAGTTTGTCTTCTTCTTGTTTCTTTGTAACTATCTTAGTTGTTATATATTAGAGGTATTTTATATATTACCCTTGATGAATCGTATGTAATTTATTCTTATCAAAAATTCCTTTTTTTCTTCATCTTTCTTCTTACAATCAGTTACCATTATAGTATAAAAAACATCAAACTTTCTCATTTTCTTCATTCAATGTGTGATATCCATCTTATTCGTTCCAAATTCGAATCATACTTGTCATTACGGGTAAACTACCCCCAATTCTTCAACAGTGATGTAGGCCTCATTGATAGGGTTTTTTTTTATTACAATTGGTTACCATTTTTATCTCAAAAACGTCAAATTTTTTCATCTCTTTCATTCAACTTGTGATCTCCATCTCCTTTGTTCCAAAATTGAATCCAACTTATCAATAGAGTTAAATCACCTCTAATTCATTAAAAGATAATGTAAGCCTCGCCACATTAGAGTAATCTGACCTAAACTCCCTTAATGACAAGCTCAAGCTTGCTGGTAAAAGTAGCAAAGTCAGTTACTTGAATTCATAGCTCCTTTATATATTTTAGTCAAACCTAAAATCATTAAGATCTAAGTTAGCAAGTGTACACCTTTTATTTGGACATAATGAATATTTTATGTTTAACCGACGGGTATCAGGATCACAATCCCCATCCCTGGTCCCAACACTGAATAACGGATAAGAATCCAACCAAACCATGATTGAAAGTAATTTTTTGCATCAACATTAGTGCAAAGTTGAGGCAGGTATCTATGGGGTCTGATTTCGTGTCCACACATTGCAAACCAATTGTAGGAATTTAAAAGTCTAATCTCTCGATTAACTAAAGTTTAAATTGGTCAATAGATTATAAAATCGGTCTTTAAAAGTAGGGAAATACGCCTGAGGTATTGTTTAAGGATATATACTAAAAAAATGAAATTATAAATAGTTATTGTGTTGAAAATTTTGTAATCAACCCATAAAAAGTCAAAAAAAAATTATTTTTTTTGAAAATAACTTTCTTTTTTGGTATTTTAACCGGTTAGCATGACCTTAAAATTATTGTAGTGTGTACCCCTTGTACTCCGATTAATACACTTTTACTTATTAAAAATAAAATATATTTTGTTGTATGAAATACTATGATGATATCATTTTAATCTCAAAGGTAACCTGGGAATTTCATTAGAGACCAAATTGGATATACCAATCCTCCATCGACAAAAACGGTGATTAACTTAAAAGTGAGGACTGTAAAATTTTAAAGGATGTGAGAAATAATATAACTTGACCTGTATGAGCCGAATGGGACGATCGATATTTAGTACTGAGTCTGGAACATCGTATAGAAGTTCGTCGACGCAAGGGAATGGGGGATGCAAAGCGTCACCAAATTCATCAAGTGTTACATTAGCTTCAGCTTCAATGAACATGACACCCTCACCAGTACAATCCACCATTAACTTTTGTCCAACTCCTTCCCTAAGCCTTCCCGCAAATGGATAGTAATGTACAAGTGCTTGTGAGAGGGCATGTCTAAGAACCTTAACAGGGTCTTTATTTGTCATTGATGGTTCATGACGATAGATAAACATAATAGGAAGATTATAACGGAGACCTTTTTGATCATCTATGTCAGATAGTATTTTAACTTCACGAGGAGTGGGTGCAGCTGGAGGTACCAGCTCTGGTTGGCACCTCCGCACAGTGAACATTAGAGATGAAGAGGATAGTAATGCCATGCTAGCTATCACGAGAGAAAAGGAACGTATAACTATTGAATAAAAAAACCAGTTAATAAGATTTTTGTTACTTTTGAGTGATTTGTATATTGGGTGTTTATATATATATATGCAGTGTTTAAAAATGTAGTGGCATGGCTGAGCTTGACTAACTATTACGAGGGGGCCCACATGTAGTTATGTAATGCATAAAGTTTAAAATCACATAAACTTTTTTTTTTATGCAAAGATGTGCCTAGATTATAGGCAGCGTCCAAACCTTTCAATGAGAACCAAACCTATAGGTAGAAATACCTAACCTATTATGACTTTAAATAGCTAATACATCACGAGGCGAAATATCAAGCCATACAAAGCAATTAGAGGATAAGCCTGCTAATTTGTCTGCCATGGCATTTCCTTCCCTATGAGAGATGATGAAATTCATATTAGACAGAAGAAAGAGGCAATTGTTCCATCTGTTTCTTAACATCTAAGAAGCTTGTTGGAACATTGGTGTGAAGTTTGAATGAAATTGGAAGGTTGAAAGATTAAACATCAAGTAATTGGATTTTGATCTAGTGTTGTGTGAATTAAAAAAATAGAGTGTGGGGTCACACAAAAAAAACACATATTGTTAGTGCTTAAATTGTGATATTTAAATACTTGATAATGGTAAAAATAATAGTAATTATTATTTTTTACTAGTGGAAAGACGTGCACTCACGTGTCTGTCTATCTGATATTTTTATTGCGCTAACATTTGTAAATTATGAACGATAATTTTTTATGAAATTTTAATTTTGATTAAAAGTATAGATATACACGTTTGTCACTTTCAATTATAACAAATCCAACATACCATGTTAATCTATTTAAATGACACAAACAATATAGCAAATATAATATAAATTCTTGTCTTTTTTAAAGACATAAACAATAAACACTATTGTACCCCTAAAAAAACATTATTGTAGGAAAATTTGTTTAAGGGTATAATTGAAATATGGAAGAGTCTGCCCAAAATTCTCTATTTTCATTATATATATATAGTAGATTTATGGATATCACTTTTCATAATTTTAGCTTATGTTGGTTGTGATAAGATTGAGAATCCAACCGAGTTTTCTATCTTTCATTCATTCATATTAAATTAGTTTGTTTCCTCCACTTTTGTGAGTTTCTTTCTTTTTGATCTTATCCACAAGAGTTTTTTAACTGATTAATGGGTTAGTTTCCTTTTGATCTTATCCATAAGAGTAACTATTGTCGCAATCTTTACTAAATACATTTTACAAGTCTCTATATAAATTATAAACAGAGGAATCTACCAAGTTAAAAAAAAATAAACACAACAAAGAATTCTATTGAGTTGTCGAGAACTCTTTCATTCTTTTCCCTCTTTCTGCTCGATGCATTCTAGAGCTACTTATCCCTTTTCTTTTTTGTCCCTTCAAAATTAAAAGTGTTCTTAAGATCATATCCCCTTTTTCGAGATATAATATCTCTTCGGAAACAAGAATAATCTTAATAGCATAGTACATTTGATAATACATGTCGCTTCAGATAAAGAGTATATTTTTAAGATCATAGTTCCTTTTCATGAATAATGTCCCTTTCAAAATTCAGAATGATCTTAATAGTATAATCCGTTTTGATATTTCCTTCTCTCAAAGAAGTTAGAGGTAATAGAATGGTGGTAGCACCATACTTGAGTGGTCATGCTACCATAGTTGGAGAAGTTAAAGGTTAGAATGGTGATAACACCATATTTGAGTGGTCTCAATACCATAATAGAATGATCGCATACCATATTAGAGTGGTTTCATTATTAATTTGAGTGGCCTTAATAATCATACTTGCGGGTGTAAGTCTCGACCGGTTAATCACACAGCTATCGTTAGGTTTGTTTTATCCGAGAGGTGGTGTGGTTGATAGTCTGGCTTGCAAAATTTTGGGCAGTGCCATGAAACGTCTTAAAAAGAGCGACGTGATCATGACTCAATCAGTAATAACTTTGGTATATGAAAATTCTTTTTCAAAATAGACTTTAGAAATCCAAATATAACAGTTTAGAGATTCAAAAACCAACAATTTTAAGACGGAATAGTTGCAATTCCAGCAGTTTTAAGACGTTTCCTTTTGCCATGTTGATAAGTGCCAGAAAGTAGTTAATTCCATGTTACATTTAAGGCACTTTTGTTACTTGTCGTACATGTTATTTAGGGAAAAGCCGAGAAAAAGATGAACAATTACGCTTTTTATATCTTCCTCTATCCATTTGTGCAGGAATTGAATGTCAAGACACTAAGAAAGAAAGAAAAACAAGGATTTATGAAGAAAAAAAAAAGTCAACTTGCCATGGCAAGTGATCTACTTGCCATGGCAAGTGATCTACTTGCCATGGCAAGTGATCTACTTGCCATGGCGAGTGAATTACTCGCGAGGCGAGCATGAAGACGAGTTCAAGGCGAGTAGAGGCAGAGAGTACCAGAGGCAACTCGCAACCAACCTGTCATGGCGAGCAAAATTACTCGCGAGGTGAGTTAAGGTGGCCTAATCCCTCAAAGCTGACGTGGCAGAAACCCACTAGGGAAGAAAGCTCAACTCGCCATGGCGAGCAAATTACTTGCCATAGCGAGTTCATAAAATTTTGCAAGTATAAAAGGCCAATTTGTTCATTTCAGTGACGGCTAATCATCATATCATAACAAAGATTATTACTAGGACACTTTAGGGAGAGAAAACAAGGGAAAATTAGAGAGAACCTAAGGAGCAAGGAGCACAAGGATTGAAGGGATTTTCAAGATCATTGAGACATCATGGCTTGCTCATTTCATCTCTTCTTTTCTCCTTGTAAGGTTACTATGACAATATGTAACTAAACTCTTTTGTTGGGATTAAATGTAATCAACTCTATTAGTATGTATTTCCTTTGATTATGATGTTGTTTGGTCTTAGTTATCTTTTGATGTTGAGGTTGTTCTTGTTTTTCATTTTAATCTTAAGGATTTGAATTGTTATTGAAAAATACTTTTTGAATCTAAGTTAGAATAATCCTCTATCAAATCTTTTGTTCTAGACATGGAATTTAGGTTTTGATAATCACTTTAACTATTGGAATCCAAAGCTTTTGTATCATTGAATATTTTGGGAAATCAACTATACAATGATACAATCGACTATTGAATCGTTTAGTAGTTTGGGAAATCGACGACTGAACGACTCAATAGAACTCACAGCATCATTTGGACACGAATGATGTTGCTGAGCAATATGTTATAATATCGATTGATAATTAGAATCCGCAACACTAATCCGAGAATACGTATGAGTAGGTTGATGAAGTTTAATCCCATCATAGTTATTTCCATGTTAACTCTCATATCTGAAGGTGAGAAAAACACAAGAAGGGGGTTCAATTATGTTTACTTTTTCTTCGTTTTCTCCTACTGAAGTCACCGATCAGAAGCAGATA
>Ga0228711_1000438_pt1 | contig 50154 bp, 26 predicted proteins | sample MedpolnodulmetaG_2_FD_177996 | JGI IMG/M metagenome (GOLD analysis project Ga0228711, IMG submission 177996) | Root nodule microbial communities from Medicago polymorpha collected in Santa Monica, California, United States - brown nodules | ecosystem: Host-associated > Plants > Roots > Nodule... | reverse complement strand
TCAACTTACATTCAAAATTCAATGCAACACACTAGTTACCATGATCCGAACCAAGCTGGCCCATCAAACGCCTCTTACCCCAACTACGACAACCAAACCTACAACAACCAACAAAACAATAACACAATGTACAACAACACAAACTACAACCACCCACCAACACAAACAAACCTACTATCCCAATTCATTCTGGGTGATGAGTTTGATTTTGTGAATACTCCTGGTTTAGACGCCGAGTACGATCAACAGTCTTTGAATCGTTTGTCATTGAACTCTAACGATAAACATTTTCTAGATGTTGGATGGCCTTCAAGGGAACACGATGTCTCATTGACACTTGGTCAAAGTTGTCAGATACAAGCTACTACAAACAACAATGACGAAGACCAAACGGAACCTGAAGTAGTTCATCGTCAACGATCTCGCCGTCAAATAATTCACGAACCACATAGAAATCCAGATAGGAATGTCCCAAGACCTTGGTGTGGGGCATATCATCAATTATAACAATTGTTGTTTTTTTAATCTATTATGTAAAATAAATTAATTTTTTTAGAAATAATAATTAATTTTTAGAATTAATTTATAAAAAACGAAAAAAATAAAATAAGCCACAAGTGGGGGTTGTGGGACATTTAAAAAAATTAAAAATTAAAATAAAAAGTATCCTACAAAGGGGGTTGTACGATATAATAAGTCCAAAAAAAATATATATCCCACAAAGGGGGTTGTGGGATATAATAAGTCAAAAAAATAAAAGGGTATTCCACATGGGGTTGTCAGAGAATCTTAACTCTTAAAAAGTAGAGTATTTTTGAATTTTTTTTAAAAGTAGGGTATAAAAATAATTTTCATTTTTTTTAAGGGTAGAAAAACTTTGGATTAGAAAAAGAGTGGACCGTGACACGCATGCATTCTCTCTATCTCCTAATCCATCACTTCTCCAATCTCCGTTCCAGAACACACTGCCAACATCTCAACACTATTAACCCAATTTATCAATTTCAATATTTCATTCACAACCATTTTCTTCATTTTTCTATCCTTAACCAAAATGTGCTCTGCCACTGCTACAACACCTTTGTTTTCAACCGATCACCACATTCCCAAATCCTTCACTCGTCTCTGCAAACCCTTTCATTCTAGGGTTCCCACTTCCCTTTCCTTCCATTCTTCACGACCTACCTTCTTTGTCAGAGCTACGGTTAGCCTTTCAACCTCAATTCTGCTTAATTATGCTAAAGTTTAGCTTTTTCTTACTGGGTCTATGCTTAATAATCCTCAAGTTTAGCTTTTTCTTACTGGGTCTATCATCTATGTTTAATAATGCTCAAGTTTAGGTTTTTATTACTGGTTTTCTGATTAATAATATTCAAGTACAAAATTTGCTTACTGGGTCAATGCTTATTAGTTCACTAGTTTAGATTTTTCTTCTTGTTTTGGGTATCTGTGCGTTACACTATGAAGCATAGATGTTTCTCCGATTAGGCGTGTCCCGGTGCTGAGTATTTATGGTGCCCGACACAGACATAACACCAACACATATGATTACTTTGATTTATGTCATTTTTTCAAATTATTAACGGTGTGTTAGTGTCCGTGTCCTGTGTGGTGTCCGTGTCTGACTCTGTTCTTCACAGGCTTTATATTATAATGTTCTACTTTAGATTTTTCATATTGGTTCTCTGATTAATGAAGCTCTTGTTTGGCTGATTGGGTTTTTCCTACTTATTTTTGCTTATTTGTGCAATAGCCGTTGTTCTAAGACACCGTTGGTTGTCCTTGGCAAGGTTTGAAGATATTGAATAATTTTCATATGAACAATAGTTTAGTTATGTTTTTGGGTCTTGCCATTTATTGTTGACTTTTGTGGTGTTCTTTATTTTGGTTTGGTTTCGGGTTGTTCATTTGAAAGTGCTTAAATCTTATTGATTGGGGAAATTGCTGGTACATGATTGTATTTTGGACAAAGTTGATACCCTTTGGTTTTTAAGTGCTTAATGATTCCCTGGTATCAGGGGAAATTGCTGGTACATGATAGTTACACGGTACACACGATCGTTTATTAATTGAATTGAATAAACATTCATTTTAGTCCCTAAACTATCGTTGGAATTGTACAGCATCTAATTTTATTTGTTATGTGTTCAACATGTGTTTTTATAGCGTGTAACAAGTTCAAGCTGTAGCCATTAGACAAAGAAGCTATAGGGGAGTCAAAAACTTGATCAATGGTTTAGTTAGGATATTGATTGTCTAAATTTTCTTTCATATATGCAAAGCATTAACGATATGACAGAAGAACCAATTTTAGCGACAAGACTGTAATAGCAGTGACAAATTGTCCTTGTGATATTTTTTCTCTGGTTTAACCTCTGATATGCATATTGTTTTCGTCCCATCCATCCTATACTGAGTATCCGTTACATGATAGACTTTACTGTGTCAATAACACACTTTCTGTGGTCTTTTCGTCTCCTGTTAAATGCACATTAATTTCATGTTTTAGTAAGGGACTTAACTATTTGCTTGCACGTTGAATTGGTGATTAATAATTAATTATCGTCAGCTTGAAATTTCCAGTGCTTCTGATGTATTACAGGTTGTAAAATGGCGATGTCCAAATCAAACTCTACCTCCCAACAGTGATACCGGTTTCCAAAAAAAGGCCTTGTATCTAGAATCTATCGGTATTGACTCTTTCTCACTTATTGAAAATCATCCGAAGCTGGTTACTGCGTCACTTGACGATATAAAATCCACAGTGGAATACATTACCGGAATGGATTTCTCTGCCATCGAGTTTCGGCGTTTGGTTGGCATGTGCCCAGAGATTCTTACCACCAAAGTCTCAGACATTATACCCGTCTTCACGTTCCTTCACCGAGAAGTTCGTGTAAGTGGCTCAAATATCAAGCATGTAATAAATCGTCGTCCTCGGTTGATTATTTGCAATGTTGATAAGCAACTTCGTCCTACTATGTACTTCCTCCAAAGTATTGGCATAGAAGAGGTAAACAAGCACACCCATTTGCTATCATGTAGTGTCGAAGACAAGTTTATACCCCGAATTGAATACTTCGAAAATATTGGATTCTCTCGCCGTGACACTACATCGATGTTCCGAAGATTTCCTCAGCTGTTTTGTTATAGTATTAAGAATAATTTGGAGCCTAAATACAATTACTTTGTGGTGGAAATGGGGAGAGATTTGAAGGAGGTGAAAGAATTTCCTCATTATTTCTCATTTAGCTTAGAGAATAGGATTAAGCCTAGACATAAACGGTGTGTAGAAATGGGTGTGTGTTTTCCTCTTCCTTTGTTATTAAAGACCAGTGAAGTTACATTTCAGAATAGATTAGAAGCATTTGTAAATTCTTCAACACCCTTGAAAACATCTCCTTTGTGGCGTGCTGGCCGTGATATTGATCAAGTATAGACAAAACAATTGCTCTGTATATTTACCTTGTTTTTCGTGACTTTTTATTTTTTTTATGGATAGATAATGTTAGGAAGTTAGTGGTTATGTTAGTTTACGGGGCTCGAATTTTGAACCTCCTGCTTAAAACTCCTTTGGTGTTCCTTAGCTCACCAACCGGACTGCAGATTTTGAGACTATTTAGTTATTTTATGAATAGCCATGATTTAAGGGCTTTTGGCCATTTAGCAAAGAAAAGTTGAGAGTTTTCCTTCTTAGTTCAGACAAATTGACTAGTATTTGTAACTGGAACTTGGATTTTCATCATGAAATCTAGAATAGCAGTTTTCTTAAAATTTATTGTTAACTGCACCAATCATTCAGGAAGAACAATAACAATGCTGTCATCCAAAATAGATATCAGTTCAATGGATATGAACCAAATGAAACCACAAAACATGTATTTGATGCACACACAAATACATGTATTTAAGAACCAAATGCCAGGGGAAATACTATCAGATCATGTATTTTGTTGCAGTAACAAGTTAAGAACCACCATCCCGCACAGTTAACAGTTGATCCCAAAACAAGCACTTCACATAACAAATAATGTTCTTAAACTATCACAATCGAAAGTCAAAGAGACTATACAGTGGTTAATTGAACACTTGTTGAATTAAGCTATAGAGTACTAACTTTCAATTCGAGCCAAGAATATCTTCTACTCTTTCTAGGCAAGTACTAAGCTCAAATTTTATCCTGTAAGTTTAAAGCAATATTCACTTTACCATTGGAGGTGTATTTTTTGTTTTCCATTTTGTAGTATGAGTATATTTAAAGAACAAACTTTTTTCCGTCTAGAAATAAACAATGGAAACCTCAAGAAAATTAAAATAAAAATAAACATTGAAAAATTCAGGGGTAGTGAAACAAAGCGGGTGAGTCTAAAGTCACTAATAACTTCATGCGATTACATATTATATTTTATACGATTTTTTTCTACTAAAAATTTCTAAAAAAAGGAAAGATTGAAAACAAGGGAAATGTTAACAGATTTGAAGTGAGCCGGCGATAATAATTTCTTAATTTGAAATCCCTAAAGAATGCCCAAGATACCCTAAAAATAAAAAATTAAGGACACTGGAAAAATGTTATATTTATATGATTTAAGGTGGATTCTAGGGTGAGGGTTCAATTAAATCCCTCACTGGTGGACTACCATGAATAACAACAAGAGCCATTAGATTAATTGAGTTCATATATCTTATTATACACCATATACGCTGAATTACACTTATCTTTTTCCTCTGTCCTCCTCTTCCTCCTCTCCTCTTTATTCCTTATATTCCTTCAATCTTTAAATCTGTAGTCTTAACAGACGAAATGGTGATAACGTTAACGATCACAGATCAATCAATTTTATAAAAAAAAAAAACTCATGACATATTACAGAGCAGTATCACACACTCTAATCCAACAAAAGGGATTTTGTGGAAATTAGGAATATAATAAAAAGAAAGTAAAGAGAGAAGAAATTCAATTGTCTGAACATGTGCTTTTGTTGATGGATTTTTCCTTGACTACCCCAACTTTCGTTAGAATTTGTTAGGCTTTTCTCTTGGTTTAATTTCTGGGTATTTGTCCAATATATGTTACTGTTCGATATAATTTACCAATACAAGACCATAACATTGTATCCAAACTGCCAACAAGAAACTTTGTTGAACTACTTGGTGCGCCCATGGAGAACTGCTGGCCTCCAATCTCCGCTGTCCTCATAAATCCTTTCAAATATGAAGATTCTTCTTTCATATTAATCCTAGTTTAAATTAATAAATCATTGCTAGAATGGATGTAAGCAAGGGGTAATGATATAAGTATATATCTTTTACTGAATCTTTAAGAGAGAAGCATTTTTAAATTGGATGAAATTAAGGGTGATGCTATAAGTATATTCGATAATCATTTTTAAGGATTATACCAAAATCACAAAATAAGAATTTTAAAAGAAAAAATAGTAAACTTTTATGATTACTTGAATTTGAGATGGGTTTACTGTTTCTAGAGAAAATAAATCAAGATTCAAAACTTAGAAGATGGTGATTTGAGGGTTGATGGTGATGGTTGTACATGAGAGGAGATAGAAGAAAGAAGAAAAAATTATTGTGTGTGGTGTACATCGTAAGATCTGGTAGAACAACAAAATCTGATGGTTTTTATTTATGGTTCACCATGAACCACTTAGTTGGTGGTTCACCCTAGATGTCACCATGATTTAAAAGCATATTTGAATCAAGTTTTATGTGTTTGGAAAGAAAGAAAAAAAAGAACGTTTATGATAATGGATCATTTACAAATATCTAAGATAACAATGTAAAATTAAAAAAACTTATTCTTGTTGCGTTGTTAAATATGATTTGAATAGCAACAAAGTTGATTTTATCAAAATGGAAACCATGGTTGCAATTGATTTATGAAACCATGCGATACCACCATGATAGAATCCACAATGCTGAAACCTTCTATGTTTGTTTACACCATGAAGTATCCTCTAATGCATGCTAATCTCTTACCACACTCGTTGCTTTTATAGACTAGTATATTTTCTCTGTTTCCAAAACCACCCGGTGTGGGATTATTCTATTAGTTGTCTATTTTTTCTCCTTCTTTTTCCAGTAGTTGTTTCATTCGACAATATTTACTCTTTGGTTCACGGTTTCCAGTAGGTGTCTCCATTCCAATCTTGCTATCCTTCTCCACAATGTCTTCTCATCCCAATGCTTTTAAAATTTACACCGTGTTCCTTCTCAACATTGTTCTCGTTGAGATTCCAACAAGACCCTCAAAGGTAAGTAGTGGCATAGTAGTGTGTTTTAGGATTCACAGGGATGGGTGAGTGAAAATTTATCTCCTCTTAACATGATTTTATATAAATAAATGAAAATGTTTGGTGGCATTATAATCAAATAAAAAAAACGATCCTAAGGCTTTGTATGTATAGTGAAAAGGAAAAATCAAGCCGTAAGGATAATAGGAAAATTTTCTTGGATTGATTGGGGGTTAGGAGAATTAAGGAGTTTAATGTGGCGTTGGTGGTAGGGATGGGTTGGTGTGGTAGAGGGAGATAGTGAATATTCGGGACGGTGTTGGGTCGGTGGGTGGTGCGTGGTTCCTTGAGAATGTCCGGTTAAAATTAGGGAATGGTTCTCAGGCTTTATTTTGGATGGATAGGTGGTAAGATGAGGTTCCTCTTCAGGTCCGATTTCGCCGTTTGTTTGAATTATCAGACAACAAATTGCTAATTGTGGCTCAGATGTTTGTGCTGGGGTGGGATGAGGGAGGAGAGGCTTGGAAGTGGAGAAGGAGGTTATGGGTGTGAGAGGATGAGTTACTAGTAGAGTGTAGGTTGTTATTACTGACGGTGGTTTTGCAGGTTCCAGAAAACGATGTCTGGTTGTGGATTCCGGATCCAGGCGTGGGTATAAGGTTAGAGGGGCTTACCGCATTCTCACCGGCGGGACGCCCATCAGCCATAATGCCCCTTTGGTTTCTGCAGATCTTCCGTGGAGGAAAGATATTCCCTTGAAGGTCTCTATTTTTTGCTTGGCGGCTCTTTTGGAATAGGTTGTCTACGAAGGTAAATTTATTCCGGCGGGGTGTTATTCATAATGAGGCGCAACTATGTGTCAGTAGGTGTGGTTCAAATGAATCTTCTGATCATCTTTTCTTGTTATGCGACTAGTTTGGTATTTGGTTCGTCAATGGTGGGGTGTCTATACAGCAGATCCTTTAACATTGGTGGATCATTTTATTCAGTTTGGTACTTCAACAGGTTTGTCAAAGTCGCGGTGTTCTTTTATGCACTTAATTTGGTTTGCAACTTCGTGGGTTCTTTGGAAGGAAAGGAACAATAAACTTTTCCGAACCAAAGAAAACTCTTTTGTTCAGCTTTTGGAGAACATTATGCTTCTTTCTTTTTCGTGGCATAAAGCAAAATTTGTAACTTCCTATTTTAAGTATCATGATTGGTGCTAGAACCCTTTCTTATGTTTGGGTATGGGCTAATCGTTGATCTCTTTTGTTGAAACATCCTTGTAAATTTTTGCTGTCTCTTTTGGCACACCTTATGCTTCGGAGATGGCTGCTGGTTAATATATTCCATTTTGATTTCTTAAAGAAAAAATTCTTAATTTTCTTAATTTGAAATCCCTAAAGAATGCCCGAGATACCCTAAAAATAAAAAATTAAGGATACTGAAAAAGTGTTACATTTATATGATTTAAAAGCATATTTGAATCAAGTTTTATCTATTTAGAATGAAAAAAAACTAACACTTATGATAATGAATCATTTACAAATATCTCAGATAACAAAGTAAAATTTCAAAAACTTATGCTTGTTGCGTTGTAAATATGATTTGAACAGCAACAAAGTTGATTTTATCAAAATGGAAACAATGGTTGCAATTGACTTATGAAACCATTGGAATACCATTGTGATAAAATCTACAATGCTGAAAACCTTCGATGTTTAATTACACCATGAAGTATCCTCTAATGCATGCTAATCTCTCACCGTCACTCGTTGCTTTTATAAACTAGTATATTTTCTCTGTTTCCAAAACCACCCGGTGTGGGACTATTCTATTAATTGTTTATTTTCTCTCCTTTTTCATAACAGGTGTTTCATTCGACAGTAATGTCAATTCGCTTTCAAAGGTTTCTAAGACGATGAGGACCATGTTCTCGTTGTTGAGTGCACATCGCTTCTCATCGCAATGCTTTTAAAATTTACACCGGGTTCCTTCTCAACATTGTTCTCACCGAGATTCCAACAAGACCCTCAAAGGTAAGTAGTGGCACAGTAGTGTTTTAGGATTCACAGGGATGGCGAGTGAAAATTTATCTCCTCTTAACATGATTTTATATAACTAAATGAAAATGTTTGGTGGCATTATAATCAAATAACATAAACGATCCTAAGACTTTGTATGCATAGTGAAAAGGAAAATCAAGTTGTAGCCATAAGACCAAAAAGCTACAGGGGAGTCAAAAACTTGATCAATTGTTCGATTAGGATATTTGTTGATTATCTGCAACATTTATAAGCAACTTCGTCCTACCATTTTTTTACCCCAAATCGATTACTTCAAAAAATATTGGATTCTCTTGCCGCGACACAACTTCGATGTTCCCAAGATTTCCTCATCTGTTTTGTTATAGTATTAAGAATAATTTGGAGACTAAATACAATTACTTTGTGGTGAAGATAGGGAGAGATTTGAAGGAGGTGAAAGAATTTCCACACTATTTCTCATTTAAATTACCCTTTTTTTTAAGGATAGTAAAAGGTGTGTAGAAATGGGTGTTTGTTTTCCTCTTCCTTTGTTATAAAGACTAGTGAAGTTACATTTCAGAATAGATTAGAAGCATTTGTAAATTCTTTAACACCCTTGAAAACTTCTGTATTGATGCACACATATGGCCCTTAAAGAAAGTACTAGCTCAACTAAAAACCTTGATTTAAGAGTAGGAATAGATCCATAAATTTTGATAGGTGGGGACATAATGACATACTACTATAAATATTGTATAGGAAAAGAAGTTTAAATTACCCTTTGATCTCTAAGTTATTTTAAGGTATTGCTATCCTTTCTTGGTTTTATTTTGATTTTATGTTGGACTCTTTGATTCTTTAAAAAATTTCGTTTCATTTTAGTCTCTTAATCTATGAAGCTCATATACATAATACGATGCAAATATGATATGACACTGATACATTGATACGAGAAAATTTTAAAATTCACGATATGATACGGCTAAGATACTTCAATAAAAAATTAAATTCAAACTACATATTAAAACTTAAAATACAAAATATGGACTAAAACTCAATAGCAAAAAAAATTGGCACAAAATTTAGACCAAACAAACATAGAAAAACAATAAGGCACAACAATGAAATTGTCTTCACACAACAATCAACAATAAACATCGTTTTCAAACAAACAAAGAGACACAAAACAGACGGCGACAACAATATAAATATAAATGTAAGTAGTATTGATAATAAAGAAAGCGACAATTAGTCAATTGCATATATAACAAATATAATAGAAACATCATGTTGCACATATCGGTTTTCCGCTGCCTATCGCTCGTATCTTAGATGTATCTGAAAAGTATCGGATAATTGTTTTTAAAAAAATAAAATTTTATTTTCGGATACTCTCCTAATACGTATCGGGAAATATCGGGCAGGTATCGATGCAGGATACGCAGGGGATACGGTACGCCATAAATTTTGAAGTATATGGGCTTCATAACTCTTAAGTTTTAAATGTTACTTTTAGTTACAAGCATCAAACAATTTGGTTTTCGGTGTTAGTGTCTAATGCTGGTAACTTAAGTGACCAATCTTTCTTGGGTTAAATAAGTTTTTCGTCCCAATAAATATATCAAATTTTGATTTTAGTCCCTAAAAAATTAAATTGAATATTTTCATCTCACAATATTTTTTTATTTTGTTTTTGGTCCTTAATGAATAATGACCACTTTATGTTCATATGAATGTCAAAATTATAACTATTTTATGTTCAAATTGTATACATGTTATGTCCGTTTATTAGGTTTAACATTTATATATTTATATTATGTTCAAAAAATGTCAAAATTATATTCATTAGGAGCCAAAAATAAAACAATAAATTTTATGAGGATGAAAACAGCTCATGTTATTTTTTAGGGATGAAAATCAAAATTTGATATATTTATAGGTATGAAAAAACTTATTTAACCCATGTTTCTTAATATTATATCTTTTTATTTTTTGAGAGGAACTTAATATTATATCTTAAAAACCATATTATCTATAACGAAAGAGACCAAAATAAAATAGAAATTTTTTAAAGGTTTATAGTGTCTGACATTAATAAGTTCAAAAGGTTTAAAGAGACCTAAATGAAACAATAAAAACTTAAACGTATATATTCATACAATATATATATTTTTAGTTTCTATTAATATTTTTAAACATCCAATACCTTATTTTATAGTGAAGACATAATATATTTATTCAATAGCCACGAAAGCAAAAAAATTAAGTGGGAGACATACATGTCGGTTATATATCGATATAATTTTATTTGATATATTTTCTTTCATGTCCTACTATATTAGCATTTCTTCTTAAGTTGAAAACTGCATAATGGGTTCAAACTTATTATTATTAACAATAATTTGTTTTCAATGTTATTAATGTCATGAATACATTAGTAGAAAACACAAAGAATCAATCCAAAAGTTAGCTTTTGTTTTGATTCTATGCTTATTTAGAGGGTGCTGATAAATTTGACATATATAACAGTAGTTTTTATTTTATATCAGAATTACCCAAACGCAAGCACACAATTTTGAATATTATGCTTGCCGTTGGAAAAATTTGATACAAAATAAGACTACTCAAATGGAGATGACCCAACCCATTTCATGTTTACACCTCTCCATCACACCTTGCTTTTATACATAATTTATTTTGTGTTTCAGAGAACACCCGATGTGGGACTATTTGTCTATTTCCTATCTTCTTCCTTTTCCCAATCCCAACAGGTGTTTCAATCAATCTCCCATGCGTTGAAAATGAAGATGTTTTCAACTGTGTTTACTATTTCGTTTGCGGTTAGCTTCTTTACCTCACTCTTGTAAACTCAACCTTGTTGAAAATCTCCCTCTCTTCAATCTTCTTGTTCTGATCCCTAATGATTCACTATCAAAGGTTTGAACCACGACAGGACCACATTCGCGTTATTGACAGACACAGTGTTGCTTCTCAACACAATGCTTTTAAAATTTATACTTTCTTCCCTCTCAACATTGTTCTCGCTGAAGATTCCAACAATCCACTCAAGGCAGGTAGTTGCATGATAGTGTGTTTTTGAATTCATCAGCGATGGCGAGTGAAGATTTAACTCCTCGTAACATGATTGGTGGCATTATAATCAAATAAAAAAAACGATCCTATGCTTATATGTATAGTGAAAAGGAGAATGAAGCTGTAGCCATTAGACCAAAAAGCTTAATGGTTCAATTGAGATATTGATTGTCTAATAACACACTTTCTTTGGTCTTTTTGCCACCGGTTATATTATATGCACATTAGGGTCCGATTGATGGTCAGGATAAGGAGATAAAATATGATACATTAATCATATCTGTTGAAATCTCATGTTTGATGCACCAAAGGGATGAGATAAAATAAACCTTTTTCCTATCATATCCTGATTTTCCTTTGTAATTTCTATCCTGAGTATAGACTGAGTTATAAATTATCCTGATGAAATTAGAAGATCATTCCTTATTTATTATCTTGATAATCTTCTATTTTTAAAATATTGTCATTTTTAAAATAAAGGATAGCATGTATTTTCTATTATAATTAATAACATGTCATTATTACAATATTTAATTAATTACGAGAGCAATTTTTTCATTTAATTATAATGATATCATATTTGTTATCATGTGCGCATCAAACACGTGATAGGATTAACGTTTATCATATCCTTATCATATTTTATCTCTATCCAGCTTTATATCATATCCTGCCAATTTCCTTTCATGACCATCAAACGGACCCTTAATTTCAAGCTGATGGGATAGGAAGCATATGAAATTTCAAGATTGGGTTATCCTTGATGTGGCCTCAATTGCAAACGCAGAGACATCGAGAACCATGATGTTGTAGCTTTAACACAGTCACATACTTTGTTCACTCAAACAGAAAAGTGATGTCATGCATTCAAGAGTTGTCATCTGCAGTGTCATCTGAAGCATCATTTGACACTTAATCAACTGATGCTGCTGCAGAGCTTATATCGTCTGCAATTTTAAATTGCTAGAATCAAGATTATTAATTGTGTAGCACTGATCCAGACAGCTATAATAATTTGATAAAATAAAAGTGATTATATAATCACAAGTGTTCATGCCGTGTCAGATTCTCGATCACGACTTCAATATCTAGCATATGCTGGTTTAAATAAGGTTTGTGTTCAATATCATGAAATATTGCTCAATGAAGAACAAAAGTTAAGTTCACAGCTAAGTTTCCTTCTTCTTATATAGATGTTGGTTCCCTTCGAATAATGTCCTTTTCACTAATTTTCCTTCCATCTCTAACTGTACATGTTCAGTAAAATTTGGTTGAAATCTAGCTCCTAATATAATGGCCATAAACTCGTAATATCATATAAATCCCATATAGTAGTAAGCAACATAAATCAATTACTTGAACCTTTCTAAAATGAGTACAGTTTCTCAAATCCTTCCATAACCTTATAATTCAGTCCATGATTTGGGAGGGAGAAATGCATTTTACCTTTTTCAACAAAAAATTTAACTAAGAAACTCATGCTCCTCTCATTAACATTTCCAAATTTCACACCTCGGAGAGAAGAGACCAAACAACCGGGCACAACAACAAAATTCAGGATCTCTTCTGCGAATTCGGGTTGAAAGTGCTGCATTTTTTTTTATTTAAGACTAAAGGAAATTATTTATAATGATTAAAAACAAAATTTTGAACTTTTGTGAATATTAAAATATATTTAACCCTTTATAAATAATTATAAGTTGGGTAATGCTAACTGATCTCTCGATTACTTGTTAAGAAAGTTTATAATTAAGGTTGCCAAGATCACCCTCTTCTCGCACTCTCATCCTATAACTTTTTTTTTCTTCTTTCAGAAATACCACCATCTCCTTACTTTTTCTTTCCCATTTGACACTTCCGGCTCCAAGTAGATATTTCATAAAACATACAATATTTTTTATTTCACAAACTTTTTAATATTTATATTAAGTTTCATATTTTAAAATAACATTTTCAAATTCAACACATACAAGTTTTACACTACATCAAAAATAACAAATGCACAATTTCTTTCAACGAACTAGATTGTCGGATTTAAGAGCATAAACCAATTACTTGAACCAGACCATTTTGGGTTTTATTTGATCGATTCAAGTTCGAACCAAACTGGAAGAAAATGAATCAAATTTATCAAATTAAGCATCGACTAAGAACGTAACTATACATATCCGGGTTTATCAAATTTTGGGTTTTATTGGATAATTGACTTTATCAATTTAAGCATCGACTAAGAACGTAACTATACATATCCGGGTTTTATTCGATCGATTCGGGTTTTATTGGATAATTGACTTTATCAAATTTATCTATACATATCCGATTAAGAACGTAACTACTTTAAATGTGGTGAATCAATTAAGCATCGACTCAACAAAGATCAGAGAAATGTGGCAAAAAACAAAAACATGTGTCGATTCCAAGACAAATTTTGCTTAAATGAATTCAACAAGATGACTACTCGAGCATAGCCCATCATTGAAGTAACAATTATCTAATTTACTTCAACTATAAATAACAGTTATCTTTTGTCAAAAAAAATAAATAACAGTTCTCACTTGAGGACAAAGACATTTGGAAGAGTATGATACTTCATCGTATTTAAACTATTATTTTAACTTTCTGTTGAATCAAATATATCTTATTGGATAATTGACTTTATCAAATTTATCTATACATATCCGATTGCAGAACGTAACTACGTTGAATGTGGTCGATCAATTAAGCATCCACTCAACAAAGATCAGAGAAATGTTGCAAAAAAATAAAAACATGTGTCAATTACATAATTCCAAGACAAATTTTGCTTAAATGAGTTCAACAAGATGACTACTTAGCCCATGATTGAATTTACATTATCTAATTTACTTCAACTATAAATAACAGTCTCAATTGAGGACAGATAGTCTGCTGCTTAATTTTTGAAACCTACTCCTAACCAAAAACAAACTCAACCTATTTTGAACATCAAATATACCTTCCATCGTATTTTAACTTTCTGTGTTTACCTTTTTTTTAGCAAGTTTACTTTTTAGCAAAATTATTTCTAAGTCATTTACATTCCACAATCACTTTTGAGTCATTTACGTTCCAGCCTTTACAATTTCATGTCAATTTACTTTTTCAGTCTTTTAATTCAAATCGTCAGATTTTTCTATTCAATTCATATAATTTTAAATCGATTGGTCATTCAAATTTTTATTCAACCAATTTCACCCTCAAAACTTGATTCTAATTCATAAATATTTTCAAAATCTACATGCATCTGTGAATCTATCTATTAAGTATTAACTTTTAACTCCTGGAATCTTACTAATTAAATATTTATTTATGTTTTTAATATAGATGACCTTACATAGATAAAAATACCCATAAACAAGAGTATTGTAAAAAAAAAAAATTAAAAAAAAGTTATGCTTGTATCGTGAACCGAGGAAGCACAATTTATTCAATACAAGATTGTAGTTAAAAAAAAGTTTTGTTGAAATTTTTTTCTATCATTTACAATTATATCTTATTTATCAAAAATGTGAAATGATGTTTTTTTTCATATGAAAGAAATGATATTTCTAAAAAATAAAGTGAACAAATTTGCAAATTTCTTAAAACACCAAAACCGCAAAAAAGAAAAAAAATGAAAGAGATAGATCAGAAATGTTAATTTGCTAGAAATGTTAATTTGCTAGGTCTGCTAAATAATTTTGATTTGCATAATGTTGATTTTCAATACCAACAATTAATAATTTGTTCATTGTGTCTCTCTATGAAACAAAATTGATATGGACAAAATTAACAAAGTTGGGAAGAAAATTGGAACTTTGACATGAATGAGGACATCCTCTATTCATTGTGACTTGACCTATTCATCACACCTTGATTTTATAAATAACTTTATTATCTCAGTTTCACAACCCACATGATGTGGGACTTATTATTTTGAAGAGCTTACTCACTACTCACTCTATAGTTGTTAGTCAATTTCCACTTTCATTCTTTTCAACGTTGTTCTCACTGAAGATTCCAACAATGCCCTCAAGGTTGTAAGTAGTGGCATGATAGTGTGTTTTTGGATTCACCATGGATGGTGAATGAAGATTTATCTCCACTTAACTTGATTTTCTATTAATCAAATAAAAAAAATGATCTTATGTTTGTATGTATAGTGAAAAGCTTAATGGTTCAAGATTGGCTATATCCTTAGTCCAGTTTTAAGTTTATACCCCGAATCGACTTCTCTTGCCGCAACTGATGATAACATAACTCGCAGGGTCCACCTCTTCAATCTTAGCCATTCTTGGTTAATAACCTTTCTCCCATTTGTATTGGTTTTCGATCTTAGCCATGAATATAATACGAGAAAATGTTAAGACACAGACGCACTGCGACCTTCACAATTGCAGACACAGAGACATCAAAAAACATGAGTATACCTCTTGATTTGCTTAGTCAGATGAGGAAAAACTGTCAAGACAACAAGAATATCAATAGCAGAATCAACAAGTTTTCGATGTTTGTGATTTCGAACCCGGTGAATGTTCACTCTAACAGCAACGGAATGTCATACATGCAAGTGTTGTCATCTGCAGTGTCATCCGGAGCAGCATTTGACACTTTCTAGCTACTATCAGAGTTTGTTGTATCTTTTGCTGAATAACAACTGATGGTTAATAGGAAAAAGCAGGCTATAGCCCATAGTTCAAAGACATGCCTAATATGAGGACTAACACCATTCTGGTTTGGAAAGAACTACATGAATATTCCTCATATTAGAAATCAAATACTAAAACTATGCTTTAATAAGAGATGCCATCATATTCTATAGCCCATAATTCACACATTGTTTTCAAGTACATTGTCTGACCAATGACACTAGTACTGTCCATATACACATCATAGTCATAATAATTTGGAAAAGCTAATGGAGAGGAGCATGAACTGATTTTAGTCAAACTTTTTATTGAAAATGTTATAATGCTGGAGAGGATGGCTTTCTCCTTCCCAATTCAAAAACTTAAATCTAAGGTCTTGAAAGAATTTAAGGAGAAGTTGTACTCATTTAATAAATGTTCCTCTTTTGTTATCGTTGAGACGTCATATGATCATTAAGTTACAGAACCAAGAACTAAGACAATGTTGCTTACTATAAGTTGGACATCAATAAGACTTATGATAGAATGGATTGAGACTACCTGAAAGATGGTACATATGTGCTTGCTCAAACTTTGAGCTTCTCCACAAAATACCCGGTTGACGTTGGTGAAGCGGATTACTACATATGTTGCAATGGTTGGCAGATATGCAATTCAATAGTGTCGATTTTGTGGTTGACTCAAAGGTAAAGTTGATACTTTCAACTTTCTTGTTATGATGTTACAAACTTCGGTTACGTCATCACAACATACTGGAATCTCCTTTCCTCATCTTTTACAAACTCTTGGGGTGAAGTTTAGTCGACGGCCAACAAATGTAGCGACTCATGTTCTTGCTGGTGAAGCCACATTATCAGCTCTCATAGTTTATTTTGATGTACTCGATTGTATTAACTCTATTGTTATTAATAAAATGCTATAAACATCTTTCTCTAAAAATAAATGAATAAATTTTAAAAGGATTATTCCACTAAAAAAATATTAGGACTAAAACTAAAAATCAAGGATCAATATTAAAATAGTTATATGGAAAGATTAAAAATAAAAATTAAAGAGACTATGTAAAAATCTTGTATTTGTATTGATTCAGGCAAAATATATCGTTTGATCCTTTAAGTTGACAAAAATACTGGAGTAGTCCTTTAAATTTGTTAAGTTTCATATAAATCCTTTAATTTTTTTTAAGTTTTCAATAAGTCTTTAAGTTTTTTTATGTTTCAAATAGATCCTTTAAGTTGTTAATTTAATGCACCTATTTAAAATGTTTTAAGTATTTAAGTTTCAAATAAATTCTTAAAAGGGTAATAAGGACTTACTTAAAACTTAAAAAACTTAAAGGACCAAAAGATGTATTTGGCCTATGATTTAAAAGCAAATTTAAATCAATGTTTGTTTTTTGTTAAAAAAGAAGAAAAAAAACTAACACCTATGATAAATTGATAATGGATTAATTACATGTCTCATATGACAGTGAAAATATCTAAACGTTATTATGCTAGTTATTGTAAATTTGATTTGTATATCAACAAAGTCATATTTATTAGAATGGTAACAGTGAGTGCAAGTTTGATTTGTATAGCAGCAAAGTTGATTTTATCAAAATAGTATGAATATGGTTGCAATTGATTTACGCAATCATATTAAGACCATCATGATGAAATCTACAATGCTGGGAAGGAAACAAAAACCACCGGGTGAAGTATTCTCTGATCCATGCTAATCTCTAAGCGTCACACGTTGGTTTTATAACAAGTTTATTTTCTCTGTTTCCAAAACCACCCGATGTGGGACTATTCTATTAGTTGTCTATTTTCTCTCCTTTTACATAATAGCTGTTTGTTTCATTCGACCGTGTTTACTCTTTGGTTCGCGGTTACGCTTCTTTACATCATTCTTGTAATCTCAACATTGTTCGTTCTCACTGAAGATTCAAACAATGCCCCCAAGTTAAGTTGTGGCATAATAGTTTGTTTTGGGATTCACCAGGGATGGTGAATGAAGATTTATATCCTCTTAACTTGACTCTATATTAAATAAATGGAAATATTTGGTGACATTATAAATGGAAAGTCAAGCTGTAGCCATAAGATCATTTTCTGTCATGTAGTGTTGAAGAAAAGTTTATACCCCAAATTGATTTCTTCAAAAAATAATGGATTCTCTTGCCGCGACACATCTTCGATGTTCCAAAGATTTCCTCCGTTGTTTTGTTATACTTTGTGGTGGAGATGGGGAGAGATTTGAAGGAGGTGAAAGAATTTCCTCATTATTTCTCATTTAGCTTAGAGAATAGGATTAAACCTCGACATAAACGGTGTGTAGAAATGGGTGTGTTTTACCCTTTTTCAAAATAGATTAAAATATATACGTTTGTGTTATTTGAACATAAAAAATACAAACATATACAGTATGTGACTATGCGTTTACCTCTCTGTCCTTCTCTTACTCTTTTTTTTTTTTTATAATTTTTTTATTATATTTTATCATTTTACAACATACTGTTACACATATTTTAAAAATAAACAAAAATTAATAGAGTAAAAAGATTTAATTTCAAAAAACCATTTCTCAATAAATACGACGGGACACCCATAATTTTTGGATTCATCTTATGCCTTCTTCAGATTTCATTGTCACGCATAATTTTGCTTTTAATTTTGTAAGTCATGCATGCAACTTTGGTTTGTCTATAATAAACTGAACATTTTTTTATTAACGCACAATTTTTTTTACCAAATTATTGATACTAAGTTTTCATCACCGTTTAACATGATTAATCTTCATTGAAGAATTTATAGGACACATAAGACAAATTCTCCTATTCCAACCTAATTATCTCCATACACAAGTAAAAAAAAAAAGCCCCTGCCACTTGAACTAATTGTAAGAAAAAAGGTTTTCATGAAATTTTTTGTAAAACAATTTTTTTATCAATCAAATGCACTTTAAACATTTTATAATTAAGTGAACTTTTGGTCCTTATCATTGACTTTGACATGTTTGCCTACTTATTGGTTCTATCATTTTAGTCAATAACTAAATCTTATTTATCAACCGTGTCAAAATAAATGCCAAAATAAAAGTTATTTAAAATGTTGTTTTGTTTAATTTAATTTAAAAAGAACAAAATAAAATAAATCACGCTGGTATCAAACATGATTTAACTCACGCTGTGCGTGAGTTAAGTCACACTAGCTATATCGAGCGTAAGTTAAATCACGCTGGAGTTAATTCTGGAAATCCATGGTGGAATGAACAATTTTTAAAAGGAGAAGAACAATATTCAATAAAAAATGTTGGGAGTACTTATTTTTACATAGTTATTTCGCCAGAGTTGGTGCAGCAGCAAAAACGTACTCGTGTTGAAAAAATAACCAAAATTATCTTGATTTTGATGAAAATAGTAGAAGGGATGCACAAAAAAACTAAAACTCTCAAACAACATGATGATAGAACTTTGGTAATTTACTTGAAAAAACTTTTTATTTTTTTTTATTTTATGTTTTATACCAACATAGAAGTACCTTCATTTTTTAAAATTTGCGTACCAGTACCGATGTGGTAAGAAGCAAGGCACTACATGCTTATACCTATGTGGGACTCACTACTAAATGTATACTCAACCTTGTTGAAAGTATCCGTTTCAATCTTGTTGTTCTTCTCCCTAATGTCGATTCGCTTTAGGAAAATCAATTATGATATTAGTTGAGTATCTGCAACATTGATAAGCAACTTCTTCCTACCATTTGCTGTCATTTAGCGTTAAAGAAAAGTTTATACTCTAAATCGACGATTACTTCGAAAATATTGGATTCTCTCGCCGCGACACAATTTCAGTGTTATGAAGATTTCCTCAGTTGTTTTGTTATAGTATTAAGAATAATTTGGTGCTTAAATACAATTACTTTCTGGTGGAGATTGGGAGAGATTTGAAGGAGGTGAAATAATTTCCACATTATTTTTCATTTAGCTTAGTGAATAGAATTGCGCCTAGACATTTCAGAATAGATTAGAAACATTTGTAAATTGTTCAACACCCTTGAGAACATCTCCTTGTGGTGTGCTGGTCGTGATATTGATCAAGTATAGACAAAACAACTGCATTCTATATTTAACTTGATTTTGTTACTTTCTTTTTTCTGGATAGAATTTTTTTAGAAAATTAGTTTGGATTTTCAACTTGAAGTCTTGACTATGCGGGAACAACATATAACAATAACAAAAGTTGTTGGCAATGTTATATGAATTTTCATATTTGCATTCACTACTAAAAAAGCAAAAATTAGTGAGGGATATTTAGTGAGGGAAAATGTGAAATCCCTCTCTAATTCCGTCACTAAATTTTGTGACCAAGGAATTTGTGAGGAATTTCATTTTTTCCGTCACTAATTTCCCTCGCTAATTTTGCTTTTTCTAGTAATGGATGTCTCAGGTAACAACGTAAAAATCCAAACGCTTTTATGCCAGTTGTGGTACATCTGATTTGTATAGCAGCAAAGTTGATTTTATCAAAATGGAGCCAATGGATGCAATGCAATTGATATTTATGCAGCCATTGTGATCCACATGGATAAAATCCACACTGCTGCAGGAACCTTCCATGTCATATTAAATCTCTTGCTGTCACTCGTTACTTTTATAGACTATTATCTTTTCTCTGTTTCCAAAACCACCCGGTGTGGGACTATTCTAAGATGTTTACTCTTTGGTTCGTGGTTACACGCTTGCTTAACTCATTTTTGTTAGCTCAACCTTGTTGAAAATCACCGTTCCAATCTTGCTGTTCTTCTCCATAATGTCGATTCACTTCCAATCTTGACATTGCAAAGATTTGTTCCTGATGTGGCCTCAATTGCAGTTGGAGATACATAAAAAACCATGATGTCGTAGCTCAGATCACCGATATATACTTTAAAAAACAAAACTGCAATATGACGAATGAGGTCTCGTTGTTTCTTGATGATCTGAAGGATGCAACATCGGCAAAATCGGTTGTGATTTCATTCGACAAAGGTTGTACAAATTTAAAGGAACAGGGCAACCAGACCTGAGTATACTTCTTGATTTCCTTGGTTAAATGTGGCAAAACTGTCCAGACAACAAGAATATCAGCAGCAGAGTCGACAAGTTTTCGATGTTTGTGATTTTGAAGCAAATGAATGTGTTCACTCTAACAGCAAAGGGATGTCATACATGCAAGTTTTGTCATCTGAAGCAGCATTTGACACTACTATCAGAGTTTGTTGAGAGGACGGCTACCGCATGCTGATCAACAGCTGATGGCTGCTGGAGAGAACACTTCTAGATTGGTTTCTGCTAATGCTTCAGATGGAAATCAAGATCAGGTTGGTTTGATATATTTCATTCTTTAAATTTGGTATGTAGAAAATTTGTTCACTCTTCTTCTATGTAAATGTTTGGTCTCTGACTGCAAGGCTGCACCAAATATTCTGATGTAAGATTATTTTTTGTAGAGTTCTTTCTGAATAGAGTCGTTTGATCGACATATCAAAGTATTCAATTCTGTTATATTAAACTTGGATTCCTAGGTATCAAAATGTATTTACTTATTAGCTCCCTATTTAACTCTTGCAATTACAGATCAATCAATGATTCATAGATTTAATATATCATAATTCACGACTGTGGCTGCAAAGCTTATATCATAATTGCAAGATTGTTAATTGAAGCACTGATGGAGACACCGATAATAATTTGATCAAATTGAAGTGATTGTATAAAATCACAAGTTTCCATGCCATGTTAGATGCTCGAGCACACCTTCTAAATGTAGTGTATGGTTGGTTTATATCAGATTTGTGTTTAATAACATGAAACATTGTTCATTGAGTTCATTGCAACTGGCGACAACTCTGAAAATTAAGAGCACTTAGTTTGTCTGCTTTATGCTGGTTTAGAGTATAAATGTATTGATTGGTTTTCAAATATTTGAGTTTTAAGCATCGGTGAATCCGTGCACTATCAAATAGAAGAGGTATTAATAGATAAATCATAAAAAATTTACTAGCTAACACAACAGAAAAAGCAGCTATAGCCCATAATTCAAAGACATGCCTAATATGAGGATTACCACCATTCTGCTTTGAAAAGAATTACATGAATTTTCTTCTAAAATTTTGAAGACATACTACCAAGTAGAAATCAAATGCTAAAACTAAGCATTAATAAGTACAGTGTCTGACCAATCACACTAAATATGGCACTATATTTTGAAAAGTGACAACAATTGAAATAAAAATATAGGATAGTGTTAACTTGTGCCCTTAGGGCACATATTAAGAAATCTAAAAAAAGAAATATTCCCTCAAATTTTATGTATTCAATTCATTATAACATTAAAAATTAAGTTTAAAGCACGCATTTCAATATATTATTTCTACATTTGACTTATAAACTTGTTAACATTTCCCAAAAATATATGATTGGAAAAAAAGTAAAAAACTATCACCAATACTTTTTGATAAATAAGATGTATTATATTGAGATAATGAATAAGTAATTACAAACAACAAACAAAATTAGAGAAACTATTGTCTGTACCTACCATAGTATATACTGGTTACCATATCAGATTGGGTGTTTACCTACCTCAAATGGATTCGATTAATACATAAATGGTGGAAATTAATTTTTTGTTGTAGGTTTAGGTTTAGGAAAATTTTCAGGTTTGGAGACGGGGAAGGTAATACAATATAGAGATTTGGGAACAAAGGTTTCGAGAAACAAAACTAATGAAAGAGATTCAACTTCATCCCAAATGTGGAACTGAAGAATTGTTACTTTCCATAACTCAATATTTTGATTGAGTTGCAGCACCATCGATTTCATCACAAGATTTAAATTAATTCTCTCAATTTTGATTTGAGTCAAAGAAGGGGGAAATTTGGAAGGCTTTTGGTGGTTGTGGCAAGGTCAAAGATGTATTCATCCCTTCTAAAAGGAATAAGGATGGGAATAGATTTGGTTTTGTAAGGTTTGCGGGTGAAGGGCAAGGGAAGGAGTTTTTGTTAAAACTCCAAAAGGTGTCGTTGGTCCGGTCCACTGTCCTCAAGGCAATGTTTCAAAATTTGCTAGGGAGTTGGTGGCAGTAACTCCGGTGGCTGAGGTGCTTCCGGCTAGGGCTCTGCATAATTCTGGTGAGGCTTCAAGTCATGGGGTTGTGGACGGTGTGTCTTTTGCTTCGGCGGTGGTGGCGGCTCCAACAATAAGAGTTCCGGTGATGGTTGAGCTTGTTGTTGATGTTTTGGCAGGAACGTTGGAGGACCTCTCTACTTCGGTTGTTGGCCTATTGCAACCGCATATGAGTGTGCAAACAGTCCAGGAGCAGTTGCTCATTATCGAAATACCAAATATTAAAGTTACCTCCTTGGGTGGGAACCAAGCTTTGATCAGTTCCCCAATCAATGGTTTTCTTAAAGAATCCTTATTGGTTATAAGGGATTGGTGGCTCTCATGGTTTAAGGGATTAACTAGGTGGTCAGAAGAATCCTGACCGCCCGTTACGGTGTTTGTTATTGCTCCCCCATCTAGGTGGTAGGCCATCAGGTCTTCGTGGGGTGTCCTCCTGGTGGTCTGATATTTCGCTCTTGGGCGGGGTTACAGAGGCTTTGAGGGACTGGTTTTCAGACGGGGTGGTGAGGGTGATTAGGGATGGTCTCTCTACCCATTTTTGGCATGATCTGTGGTACGGGCCGACTATCCTCAGAGTTAGATTTAGGCGGCTTTATAACCTCTATATCCAGGTGGACGGGAAAGTGGGGGAGTTAAGTCATTGGGAGGGGAGGGGGGCCTAGGTGTGAGATCTTATTTGGAGGAGACCTCTTTTCGTCTGGGAATTGGATCTTCTTGCTGATCTTCTTGCGGTTGCAACTAGGCTTCCGAGGGCTGTGCGAGAGGATGTGTGGGCTTGGACTAATAGTCCCGATGGTCGGTACTTCGTGAAGTTAGCCTACTCTAATATTATTAAGGGTATGCCGACTATGGGTACCCCCGAAGGGGAGGTCTTGCAGACGGTCTCTAGGGTTTGGAAGTCTTGGGCCCTGTCTAAAGTGATTGTCTTCTCGTGGCAGCTTCTACTGGACAAGATCCCTACGCAGAGCAATCTTATTAGGCGTGGTGTATCGCTTCCCGTGGAAGGGGTGGGGTGTGTTTTCTGCTATAGTTCGTCGGAGTCTGCGGTGTATTTGTTCCTCTCCTGCCCTTCCTTCTTTCCGGTGTGGTATCAAGTGTCTAGGTGGTTGGGTTGGGAGTTTATGATGCCTCTGAGGTTACCTCAGCATTTCCAGGCCTTTACGGGTTTATGAGGGGGGAGGAGAGCTAGGTTAGGGTTGCTTCTTGTTTGACATGATGTTATTTGGACCATTTGGGCGTCCCAGAACGACCTTATCTTTGCTGGTGGCTTACTCCGAGAGGAGTCAGTGGTGGACAGAGTTAAACTCTTAGCTTGGAAGTGGTTCCTGGCTAAGTTCCCTGCTAGTTCTTGCTCTCTCTCTATGAGTGAGAGGTGCAGCTCGTCCTGTGTTTGAATCAGTAGGGTTTTGTGGTGGTTTGTTTTTCTTGGGGTTGGGTGGGGTCGTATCTCCCATTCTTTCCCGATGTGGCTTTCAGGTTTTTCGTGTTGTTTTGTGTTGCCTGCAGGTGTTTGTTGAGGGTGCAGTTGTTGTTGCTCGGCTTTTGGTGCATTCTTTTGTTTTTTCTTTTGCTGTTGTTTTTGTTCCTTTAGGGGGTCTGTTGGGTGCGCCTCCGGCCCTGATTGTGGGGTTCAAAGTGTTCTCCTTGGTGGTGGTTTTTAGGTGTGTCGCTTGGCGACTTTATTAGTGTATCTTCTACATATCGTTTTTCTATCTATATTTTATATATATTTTGCCATTCAAAAAAAAAAAAATCGTCGTTTTTCTATCTATAGATGTTTGTCAACATTGAAGTGGGTTATTTTTATCTTATTATTACTATTGTTAAGTGTTCGTTTTTATACTATTCTATTTTGTTGTATGCTTATTTTATTTTATTATATTTTTTTGTTAAAGAGTCGCACATCGATAAAAGATGACATGAACATGTGTTTATATGTAAAGAAAATCCTCACCTCACAAACCGGTTTTATAAGGTTAGGCATTTTTTTTTTGGTGCTAGGATTAGAGTTTCTCCTTGACACAATTCTATCGAAGAGTTCTAAAAAATAATCTACTGAACAGGTAACCAAAATGAATGCAAAAACCCAAACATAAGGCACAACATCAACGGGGTTTATACATTTTGACTAACATATACCATACACACACCTAAGAAACTTCTACCATAAAAGTGTTCCAAGACATTCCGTCAAAATTGTGCAATTAGGCTCTGATATCATTTTAGAAATCGTGGTTAGCCCACTTAAAGTGGCACCAGGGAGAATCAAATCTGCGACCTTGAGGATGGGCATACTCCAAGGTCTCAAGCCAACACCACTAGACCAACTCAAGTGGGTTAATATTATAATGGAATTATAAGGGAATTGTTTATATTCTAATGAGATTTAACGTTTTTTCAGAAGCTTCTACGATGCACTCGCAAATTGAAGTGTATCAGCACACTTGCTTCCTAAATCAATAAATTAACGTTTTTTTTTCTTATGAAATAAAGAACTAATTATCGACTTTTATATTTTAGGAAATATCATTTCATAAGAAAAAACACAATTCCATTGTTTATAAGAACCATACTATGTTCCTTCAAAAAAAAAAACCAAACTATGTTTTTTACATTTTATCCTAAAAAATAATTAATATTCCCTATTATGCGTAGAAAAATTCAGAAAAATTAAATTTTATTTCGCCGACACTTTTTTTTTGAAGGAAATATGCTCATTGCATTTCATTAATAATAATTGTTTCAATACAAGTTGGGATATGATAATAAATAATGGGACTAGCTAGAAATGTCACCTCTCCTGCAAGTGCATGAGCAGCTGCATTTGCTTGTCGCTGAATGAACTCTACCCGAGAGTTTGTGAAGAAAGCGGAAAATAGAGCTTTGCAAGATGTGATGATACTAAACTCGGACACGACTTCTCGACGGGAATGAAAAGCATCACAAGTTATTTTTGAATCAAGCTTGAAATCGATATTATCAAGAGACATATCGCTAAGCCATTGGAGAGCTTCAAATAATCCCATGGCTTCACCTACTGCCACCTGATGTAAACAAGGAAGGCTGATCATTTTTGCCAAGACAAATGCCCCTTCCTCGTCATGAATACACACGCCAATCCCCGTACGTCGAAAGTTTGTCGAAAAAGCTGCGTCAACGTTGCATTTCAGCCGTCCAGAAGCTGGTTTCTGCCATACACTTTGATCTACTGCCGGAACAGCAGCTGCAGCCGAATTGAATGACCGATGCGTGGATGGGGCTGCTGCAGTAGCTATGCGCCTTTCTAGTGTACTGCTGTTTGCAATCTGCCAGTCAGTGATCAACACACGCGCACGATCAACAACGACAGCAGCAACTTCAGTTACGTCCTCCCAAACCTTCAAGTTTCGGTGTTTCCAAAGGCTCCACACAGTAGTTGCAAAAATTTGTTTCTGCGTTGTAGGAAGGTCTACAAGCAAAGCAAATATGACATCTACAACATTATCATTATCCACAATTGCATTATTAACTTGAGTCCAAAGACCTGATGACCTCCAGACTTGTATAGCAAAAGGACACGCGAGGAATAAGTGTTCCAAATCCTCGTAATTGGACTCACCACTCACACAATGCGTAGGACATTGTACTCCCTTGTCATGAAGGCGAATTCGTGTAGGTAAACAACCTCTACACATCCGCCAGATTAAATTTTGGATTTTAGGGGGTACTTTAAGTTTCCAGATGCACGACCAATTACCAAGACAACGAAGATGAGATGAGTCAATAAGTTCTTCGACACACAAACGATAAACACTTTTCACAGAATATTTTCCGTGCTATTCAGCTTTCCAAATCAGACGGTCAGATTGCACTTGAGCAATAAAAGGCGTGCTCATAATTTTATCTGCTAAGTCGACACTGAAAACCTGTCTGATAATGGCCTCATTCCATCTCTTCTCATTTGGCAGCATCAAATTGTCAATCGTTACCTCACGTACATGTTGTGCACTCACAATATCATTATCAATACACTCACCATTTAGGATCCAAGGCTCTCCCAAAATACGTATACTCTCACCTGCACCAATACTCCATCATGCTCCTCCCCAGACAATGAAGCGGGCGCGAAAGATACTACGTCAGACATAGTTGGGGTTGTGACCAATGGTGGCAGCGAGGAAAGTGTTTTTGGGGAAATACTTAGCTTTAAACATACGAGAAACAAGGGAATCTGGTCCCGTCAAAAATTTCCACCCTTGTTTACCCAACATGGCAAGGTTAAGAGCTGTAAGGTCTTTAAAACCTAAGCCTCCGTTAGTTTTATGCATTGATAATTTCTCCCAGCTTAACCAATTTATTCCTCTTTGGTTTGTACGACCATGACCCCACCAGAAGGAATTCATCATTTTTTCGATGGTGTTGATAAGAGTAGCAGGGAGCTGAAAAATACTCATAACGTACGAGGGAATAGCTTGCAAAACAGACTTAATCATAACCTCCCGACCGGCTTTAGATAAGCATTTGCTACTCCAGGAATTTATCTTTTGCCAAACACGGTCCTTAATATATGCGAAAGTGGAGTTCCTGTTCCTACCAATCATAGAGGGTAGTCCCAAGTATTTATCGGTACCAAGGACGGCCTGAACACCTAGAATTGCAGCAAGATTATTCCTCAACGGTTTCGGCACATTGCGACTGCAAAAAAATTCAGATTTTGGTAAGCTAATTGCTTGCCCTGATGCCGATTCATACGTGTAAAGGATATCTTTCATAACCTGTGCTTCACTTTCATTTGCTTTAAAAAATAAAAAACAATCGTCAGCAAATAAAAGATGGGATACAGCAGGAGCCGCTCTACAAATCCGAGTACCAGAAATAGTTCCTCTATTCTCCGCATCTTGAACAAGCGAAGAGAGGCCTTATGCGCATATAATGAAAAGATACGGGGATAGAGGATCCCCTTGTCGAAGGCCACGACCCGGAATAACAGGACCAATTGGCTCGTTGTTGACGATAACAGAGTATCCACAAATTCGACGCACATGCTAATCCAATGAATCCACTTGCTATTAAAACCCATTTTAAACATCACTTCACGGAGGTAATCCCAATCCATCCTATCGTAAGCCGACACTTTTTATAAATGATGGTTTTTTTCTTCTTTCAAAAAACAATTTATTTAGCTATTAATATAAAGGCCTAGTGTACTAATACAATCAAAGTAATAAGAGATACCATCAGAGTAATGAAAGAGTAGAAGAAGACTCAGTCTTATCCCTAACGTTATTCAGCTGGTTTTGATAAATTTGATTCCTATAGCAACATAGTTGGTTTTATCACAATGTGTTCAATGGAGGCATTTGATTTTTGTGCATCCATTTTGAACACCATTGAGATGAAAACAACAATGCTGAGACGTTGAGATGGAAGTAACGCGCACTACCATAATTAAGTTAAAATATGAACTCAACCTTGTTCAAAGGTTTCTAACAACGATAAGGACCAAGATCTTGTTATTGACAGTATTCTTTTAAAAGCAGAGGCGGTTATAAGGCCCAGGCTTCGGCCCAAATATTTGCAATTTCTTATGTAAACCCTTTCGAATTTCTTATATAAATCTCTATAAATTGGACAATTTCTTTAGATTTTTTTTATTATTTGCTTGCAATTACTTATGGAAACCCCTATAAATGTGTTGCAAATTTTTTTTTTACCAGACTTTATAATAATCCTAGCTCCGCCACTCACTTTCTTTCTTCTCAACATTGCTCTCACTGAAGTTTCAAACAATGCCCCAAGTTAAGTAGTGGCTTAATAGTTTGTTTTTGAATTCACCCGCGATGTTGTGTGAAGATTTATGTCCTCTTAACATGACTTTATATAAAATAAATGGAAATGTTTGCTGACATTATAATCAAATAACAAAAACGCTCCTACCATTTAATAGTGAAATGGAAAATCAAGCTGTAGCCATAATGAGATTTAGGTTTTTTCTAATAAAATATTTGAGAGTTTTCCTTCTTACATATTGACTATTTTTTTCCTAGAACTTGGATTTTCGTCTTGAATATCAGTTTTTTTTAAATTCCTTGTTAATTTCTCCAATTGTTCAGGAAGAACTTTTACATAAATTCTTGACAATTCACATGTTATATGAACTTTGTTTTGTTGATATGTTATATAAACTTTCATATTTGCACAGCTGTTTTAAAACAATGCCCCATGTGATCCGAAATAGAGAAATAGTTCAATAGATATAAACCAAATGAAATCACAATACATGTATTGATGTACACATATGGCCCTTAAAGAAAGTACTAGCTCAACTAAAAACCTTGATTTAAGAGCAGGGATTGATCCATAAATTTTGATAGGTGGGGACAAAATGACATACTATTATAAATATTATAAATAAATATTATAAATATTGTATATGAAAAGAAGTTTAAATTACCCTTTGATCCCTTAAGTTATTTTAAGGTATTCCTTTCCTTCCGTAAGTCTTTCTTGGTTTTATTTTGATTTCATGTTGGAGGCTTTTAAATGTTAACGAGTACCTCCGGAGCACTCTTTAAACACTTTAAATGATATGTTTTTAATGAAAAGTTGTGCAATAAATGCATTGAAAATTGTAATAGTTAACTTTTTAAAAGAATAATTACTAAATATAAAATGCTTAAAGTGTGCTCCATGAGCACTCGTTAACAAGACCCTTCTTTAAAATATTTCGTTCATTTTAGTCTCATAAGCTTTAAATGTTACTTTTGGTTCTTGGTGTTAGTGTCTAATGTTGATAACTTAAGTGACCAATATTTCTTAATGTTATATCTTAAAGAACCATATTATCTATAACGAAAGAGACCAAAATAAAATAAAAAAAACTGTGTCTGATATTAATAACTTCCAATACCTTATTCTATAGTGAAGATATTATAATATATTTATTCAATAGCCACGAAAGCAAAAAAAATAAGTGGGGAACATACATCATAATTAAAAATATAACCAATAAAAGTCATGACAGTTATATATTTATATAATTGTATTGGATCATGTTAAACAGTTTTCTTAAGGAATCTATTTGTCTTAATAATTTAAGTTTTGACTTTTGATTAGGTAATAATTACATCACTTTTTATAAAAAGTTACTCTACTTATTTTGATTGTTTAACCAATACCTTAAAATATTGTTTAGCATTCTCCAATTTTAATTGATATATTTTCTTTTTAATATGATCTTTAAGTTGAAAAGTTCATAATGGGTTCAAATTTCATATAATTAACAATAATTTGTTTCCTTGTTTGTTTTGATTTTGATCCTCTTTTTATTTAGAGGGTGCTGATAAATTTGATTTTCATAAGACTACTGAAAAGAGATAGATACCCAACCCAATCCATGGTTATACCTCTTCATAACACCAACGCCAAGATTTATATGCTTTTATACATAACTTTATTTTGTGTTTTAGAAAACACCCGATGTGGGACTATTTGTCTATTTCCCATCTTCTTCCTTTTCCCAATCCCAGCAGGTGTTTCAATCAATCTCCTATTCGTTGAAGACCAAGATGTCTCGATGATAACATCTTCAATCTAAGAGGACTCAATGCAATAGAAACAGTTAGACTTCTTGGTTAATTACTTTACATTTATTGCATTTTCCTTTTCCCCCCATTTGTTTTGGTTTTCAACCGTAACCATGACTATAATATGACAAATTGTTAAAATGCAGACGCGCCACAACCTTGATATCGCGCAGCATTGTGCCTGATGTGGCCTCAATTGAAGACACAGACATAAAAAACCATGATGTTGCAGCTTATCACTAATGAGTTCTCTTCATTAGTTCATGTTTACACACATGTATGGTTCATGTTTTGATCATATCACTAATTTCTACCTTTCCTATATCAAGAATAACAGTTAAGTTCAGCTGCGTTTCCCTCGATAATGTCCTTTAAACAATAAACATTGGTTTTCACTAATTTTCCTTGCATCCCCAACTATACATGTTCCGTAAAATTTGGTTATATAATGGCCATAAACTCGTAATCATCATTTCTATGTAATAATAAAAAAAACATAGTCATATAGCAGTAATTCTTTGATAAATTCTTCGATAACCTTAAAAAACATATCATCATTTCTTAAATGAGTACAGTTTCTCGTTAAATTCTTCAATAACCTTATAATTCAGTCTATGATTTGGGAGGGAGAAATGTTAACCTTCTCTCGTTAACATTTCTAAATTTCACATCTCGGTGACAAGAGACCAAACAGCCGGGCAAAACAACAGCATTCAGGATCTCTTCTGCGAATAAACAGGCAATCAGAAATCCCCTCTGATCACATTTCAATATGAAGATTTCAACAATGCCCCTCAAGGTAAGTAGTGGCATAATAGTGTGTTTTTGGCTTCACTATGATGCTGAGGGTGGAACTATTCAACAACTTTCTAAATTGTCATTATGTGCTATTGGCCATTCAACAAGGAAGAGTTGAGAGGTTTCCTTCCAACAAATTGACTAATTCCCACGAATCCGTAACCGTTGAGCCTATGTGTGTCATACAACGGCTCATGCGTCTCCATACTATAAAAAGGAGACTTCATATTCCTCAAGGTTAGACTCTTTTATCTCTCCTCAGTCCATTCTTATTCTAAATACTGACTTGTGCGTCAGAGTGTGCAGGTATACACCTCTGCCGTTCCAGTCACTTGCAACCGTCTACAACTGCCATCAAACACCGCTTCGGTAGTCACCTTCTGATCAGGTACGATCACCGATCGACACCGTATTTGAAACAAAAATGTTAACATCAAAATATTATTTCTCAATGAATATTATTGGACCAATTTTAACATGAAATTTTTTTTCAAGACTAAAACAAAAATTCATCGAGTGTACAAGTATACTTCATCAATAAATTTATAGTTAAATAAAATAAGTTATTTTTGGAAGAATTTTTTTCTATCATTTACAATTATAATAACTAAATCTAATCTGTGACATGAGTTGCACGGAAGCATATTGTCCTTGAAATGGAAAACCAAATTGATGTTTGAAAAAATAAAAATAGCAAGACCTAAACTGTGTAATTAAAAATAGAGACCTCACCACCAAAAAAAAAAAAATAGAGACCTAAGGATCTTAAATGGTACTTTTTATGAAAGTGTGTTTAATCAATACATTAAAAATTGAAAAGAATAATTAATTAATTTAAAATGGTTAAAAAATACATAGACTTTTATTAACAAGACCCTTAAAAATAAAGTGAATAAACTTGGAGATTTCTTGAAACACCAAAACTAAAAGAAGACTCACAAGTCACATCCCAAATGTTAATTTGCTGTTATTATTTCAATACCACATTTTGATTAGTTAAGACACAATAACTTATGTCTCAACAAACAAAATGGGTATTGACAATATAGACAAAGTTGGGGAGAAAATTTGAACTTAGACATGAATGAGGAACTTGCGTCCTCTATTCATTGTGGTGAACTTTTGCATCACACCTTTCTTTTATAGATAAGTTTATTTTCTGTTTCACAAACCACCCGATGTGGGACTTCTTATCTTATTATTTTGAAGAGTGTGCTCACTTTATAGTTGTCGGTCAATTTGTACTTTCTTTTATCTCAACATTGTTCTCCCTGAAGATTCCAACAATGCCCTCAAGGTATGTAGTGTGGTGGCATGATAATCAAATAACAAAAACAAACTTAAAACTGAACCAAAAAGCTTAATGGTTCAATTAGGATATTGATTGTCTAATAACTCACTTCCTTTGGTCTTTTTGTCTCCTTTTCCACAATTCTTGTCTGATTTTGGCCATACCGCATGAGCAAACATTGGTCCACTATCTCAAGCTTCTGTATGCTGAAGCGGGGAAGGATTTTGTTGATGCTCTTTTCAGCTTCTTAACCTTACCGTTAGTACTATTTCTAGACTTGTGGCTAAGGAGTCAGATATTGACGCAGTGAAATTTGGCAGCCCAAGTACACTGTATCATAGCGTGTCAGATCTTGATGAACTCTATCTATGGTCCAATACCTGAAAAGAAATGCTACTCAACCCTAGAAACTCAATGGAGGCGTATTGTCAACGGCACAAACTGAATATTGATGATTCACCTGTGCAGTATTTTGTGTGGTAGGACTCGAAATTTTGTGAGGGAGATATAAGTGGGAGCCGTATAAGCAGTATTCGAAATCAGAAATGCTTTTGAGGAAAGGTTTTAAACTCAGTTACCAGGGATATAACTTGTGTTGGTGATGGCTTTGTTAAGGAAACTGCTACTTTTATAATTCGGGATGATCTTTGTGTGATGCCTAATTATCTTGGAGCAAGTTTACGTTTGCTTCAGACACATGGAGTCAATGACATAGGGACTCAAAGACGAGCTAGATAAGCCTCGTATTTTTCCAAAATTTGAACTCAAGAACCAGATACTTCCAATTGGAACGCGTGAGTTAACTTACAAGTTAAATAATAGTAAACTCGCAAAATCTGTTGATCCCAGATCCCCTATTTCTGGAGGATATCTTAGAGGACCATTAAAGATTATGGTGACAGATGACTTGGTTGTGACTCCATTTTCATCCAAAGATGGTATTTCATATCTTGAAAGAATGAAGGCCCCCCCTTAATGATGTGGAGGAAATGGTTATTAATATTGGCCAGAAGGAGGTAAAAAGAAATGTGTTGGTCTTCATCTAGCACACAGTCTTTCATACTAAGAGCTTCATTGACCTCAACTTCTGCTTTGACAAACGGCCTGAACCAGTACATCGGTTAGTAGTAGTAGTTATAATAAAAACGATACTGAAGCTCATATAGAAATTGTTTTTATATTACCTTAAGGTGGATTAAGAGACGTCTAAAGAGGTTTAAATGAGATTTCAAAAGTTTAAACCTTAAAAGCTAACATTACAACTAAATTACTAAAGTTTTCCTATAAAAAAATACATTCAAATTGTTGGTTCTATTCTATTACACTTCTTGCATAAAAAAATATTATGTTGAATTATAACACATGTGAGTAGTTAGACACTGTTAGATCATTTTTATGTTATGTTTCTTGCAAAATACTCTGAAATCTGGATTTTGTTTCTTTACATTTATCATCAATATTTTTTAATTATAATGTATATAGCATCCGTCGTGGTACTTGTTATTTCCCCAGGCTAATTTTTCATGTAAAGAAGCCAAAGGAAGTAAAAGAAGCTTGAGCTAATCTATTGTGATAGAAATCATGTGCTCTGATGATTAGAGAATTTATTTTTTACTTCAGTGCCAAAACGATTCCAATGCCTCAATGCAGAACCATGGGAAACCATCCATCTCCCATTTTGTTAAGAGAAGTGACTAACAAATAAAATTTCAAGCTGTTATATTATTTGTCTAATAACTCACTTCCTTTGATCTTTTTGTTTCCTGTTATATTATATGCACATTAATTTCAAGCTAATTCGGTGCATCAGAAGCATATAAAATTTCAAGATTGGATGTATCCTTAGTCCAGTTTTAAGTTTATACCCCGAATTGGCTTCTGTCACTGCACCTGATCAAATTCCAAGACCCGAAGATAACATTACTCACAGTGTCCACCTCTTCAATCTTAGCCATTCTTGGTTAATTACTTTTCTCCCATTTGTATTGGTTTTCAATCTTAACCATGAATATAATATGACAAATTGTTAAAATGCAGATGCGCCGCGACCTTGATATCACGCAACATTGTTCCTAATGTGGCCTCAATTGCAGACACAGACATAAAAAACCGTGATGTTGCAGCTTAATTATCACGGTCTCATACTTGTTTTAAAACCTCGAAGTGTATTTTCTTATTAGCTACCTATTTAACTCTTAGAATTACAGATCAAAGAATGATTCTTAGATATTATAATCCACAACTGCGGCTGCAAAGTTTGTATCGTCTTCTTTTTCTAAACTGCTAGAATCAAGACGGTTCACTATGAAGTACTTACGTAGACATCGATAATAATTTGGTACCATAGAAGTGATTAGATATAATTACAAGTGTTTATGTCATATCAAATATCATGAAATATTGGTCAATGAATTCATTGCAACTGGTGATTAACTCTGAAAATTAAGAGCACTTAGTTTGTCTGTGCACCATGAAACAAAACTAAAAACTTAATTAAAGAGGTGTTAACAGATAAACTTTTACTAACTAACACAACAGAAAAAGCATACTATAGCCTATAATTCAAAGACATGCCTAATATGAGGACTAACACCATTCTAGTTTGGAAAGAACTACATGAATGAATATTCCTCATATTAGAAATCAAATACTAAAATTAAGCTTTCATAAGAGATACACTCAAATGCTATAGCCCACAATTCGCATATTATTTCAAGTACATTGTTTGACCAATAATCAAAATAATGTAAAATTTTGAAATGTGACCACAAATGAAATAAAAAGATACGATTGGGAAAAAATAAAAATAAGAGTAGTAGAGGAACAAAACTAATTAATGAAAGAGATTCATTAGTTCATGAATAACAGTTAAGTTCAGCTAAGTTTCCTTCTTCCTAGATAGATGTTGGTTCCCTTCAATAATAATGTCCTTTTCCTTGCATCCCCAACTATACATGTTCCGTAAAATTTGGTTATATAATGGCCATAAATAAACTCGTAATCATCATTTCTATATAATAATAAAAAACATAGTCATATCATATAAATCCCATATAGCAGTAAGCAACATTGTCATGGTTCTGAACCTTTCTTAAATGAGTACATTTTCTCGTTAAATTCTTCGAAAACCTTATAATTCAGTCTATGATTTAGGAGGGAGAAAGGCATTTTACCGTTTTCAACAAAAAATTTAACAAAAAGAAACTCATGCTCCTCTCATTAACATTTCCAAATTGCACATCTCGGAGAGAAGAGACCAAACAACCGAGCAAAACAACAGCATTCAGGATCTCTTCTGTGAATAAACAAGCAATAAGAAATCCCCTCTGAGTGAAGTGGCATAATAGTGTGTTTTTGGCTTCACTGTGATGCTGAGTGAAGTGCTTGGTATTAATTATTATCACATAACAGAAACGATCCTATGTTGTATGCGACTAGACCAAGAAGTTACAGAGTAGTGAAAAACTTGATGAATTAGGATATTGGTTGATTATATGGAACGTTGTTCATAAATATCATCCTACCTACCATTTGTTTTCATGTATTGTTGAAGAAAAGTTTATACCTCGAATCGAGTACTTGAAAGTATTGGATTCTTTCGCAATGACACAACATCGATGTACCGAAGATTTCCTCGGCTGTTTTTTTATGGTATTAAGATTAAGAATAATTTGGAGCCTAAATACAAGTACTTGAAAGAAGCATTTGTATATCTCCTCGGTGGTGTACTTGTCGTGATATTGATCAAGTATGGACAAAACAATTGCATTCTATATTAACCTTGATTTTGCGACTTTCTTTTTCCTGGATAGGCAAGTGTTACCAAATTGGTGGTTTGTTTAGTCTTTCAAGCTGCCTACTACTTGTGAAGGTGGAACTATTCAATCAACTTTCTGAATTGTCATTATGTGCTACTTGAGAGGTTTCCTTCCAACATATTGACTAATGTTTGTAAGTGGAACTTGGATTTTCACCTTGAAGTCTTGATTAGTTGTTTCCCACGTATCCGTAACCAGTGAGCCCTATGTGTGTCATACAACGGCTATTGCGCCTTCACACTATAAAAAGGGGACTCTCAGCACTCCTCAAGGTTAGACTCTTCTATCTCTCCTAACCTCATTCTTATTCTCAATACCGACTTGAGCGTCGAAGTGTCTGCAAAGACACACCCCCTATAACTGTCATCAAACACTGTTTCGACAATCACCTTCTGATCAGGTACGATCACCAAACGACACCATATTTGAAATAAAAAATTTTAATGTCAAAATATTATTTCTAAATTAATACTATGGGACCAATTTTAATATGAATTTTTTATAAAGACTAAAACAAAAATTCATCGAGTTTAAGTCATTCTTATCCCACCACATGACATCACCTTCTTATTAACTCACAATAGGTAACAACATTAGCGCTTCCAATGTTGTTCAATGACATTGCGATTCCTTTCTTTTTGTTCACTTGATTGTGGTAGGAATGTTGTTCACCATCCTGATTTTGTTAACCAAGTTGCAGCAATATATAAGATTGCAGGGATGACAGACGAACTCAAAACTTTACCCAGTAAAATTGGAATAAAAAACACGACTTAAACATAAGCCTGCTATTGGAAAAAAATCAGAAGGGATTTGAACATAAAGAAATACACATGTGAAGAACGAAAAAGGGTAAAACGTACCAATCCAAGGTATATATAATAAGAACAAAGTGTGCAACAAGGGAGAATAATGTTGGAGGAAATATAATTAATTAACGGTGAAACAAAGTGGTAAGGGAGGATTTTATTTATTTTATGAGAACTTGAGGGAGGTCTATTTTAAAATCAGAGGGGGTGTTTGTGTTATTTAAGGAGACCTCCCCTGAGGTCAATGTAATTTCCCCTATAATAAATAAATCTAATTTGTGACATGAGTTCCACACCACTTAAACATATTGTTCTTGAATGGAAAACCAAATTAATGTTTGAAAAAATAAAAATAGAGAGACCTGCCGACTAATGCCCCGGAACAAAGGAACCAGTTAAAGAGGTAAATTTTTATGAAACTTTTTTAATTTGGATTGTTTAAAGGACATTGCAAGACCTCAAATAACAAATTTTCAGATTTCTTAAAAAAACCAAAACCACATAAAAGAAAAAATATGAAAGCCATAAAAAGACTCGCATCCCAAATGTTAATTTGCTGATAAATAACTTTGATTTGTATAATGTTTATATTTTCAATCCCAACACTAGGAATTGTGGAGACAATGAGATGATGATTAATGAATCAATTATCTCTATCTCTGCAATCAATACGTTGATATAGAAAAAATAAACAAAGTTGGGAAGAAAATTTGAAATTTGACATAAATGAGGACTTTCTGTTACAATGTACCATCCTCTTTTCATTGTGACTACCCTTTGCATCACACGTTGGTTTTATAGATAAGTTTATTTTCTGTTTCACAAACCACCCGATGTGGGACTTATCTTATTAGTTTAAAGAGTGTACTCACTATTCACTCGATAGTTGTCAGTCAATTTGCACTCTCATTCTTCTCAACGTTGTCCTCACTGAAGATTCCAACAATACCCTCAAGGTATGTAGTTGCATGGTAATCAAATAACAAAAACATACTTATGTATGTATGTATAGTGAAAAGGAGAATCAATATGTACCAAAAAGCTTAATGGTTCAATTAGGATATTGATTGTCTAACGTAATTTCTTTGGTCTTTCTGTCTCTCCGGTTATATTATCCGCACATTAATTTCTAGCTAATTGGGTACATCAAAAGCATATAAAATTTCAAGTTTATACCCAAATCGGCTTCTCTCGCTGCAACTAGACCTTACATCACGCAGCATTGTGCCAGCTGTGGCCACAATTGTAGATGCAGAGACCTTAAAAACCACATTTTTCGTAGCTTTAACACGGTGACATAATTTTTTTTAAAACCTTGAATATGACTAATGATGTTCCGTTGTTTCTTGATAATATGAGGACGCAACATCCGCAAAATTGGATGTGATTTCATTCGCAAAATTGGAGAGAACAATTCTACATTGGTTTCTGCTAATGCTTCGCATTGATGTTTTGACTGTAAAAACATATCATATTGAGTGATTTCATTACTGTTGATGATCATATCCAGCTGCAAGATTGTTTACCAGAGGAAGATAGATGGTAGAGAACTAATTTTGATAAGAGACATATGAAATCATTTTTTGATTTATCTATAGTTGTTACGCTAATATACTACTTGTTCTCATTTCATTATGAGCCTGTATATTATCGACATACTTGAATTTATCTAATGGTATAAGTTGTGAGATTTTTTGGGAGAACTATGAAAACAGTGTGATATTTTTCTTAAGCTTTTTTCAGCTTATTTGTGTAAGTTGTATAAGATAGTTTTTTCAATTTAACTTGGTCTTAGCTTTTGTTTATCCAAAAAGATCACATGCTTTTCATCTTTTACATTATTAGAAATTAAAAATCATCAATTAGAGAACTTCCAATTTTATTCAACGATCAAATGTTGAAGGTTTATGTTTCATTGTGTTTAATTATGTGAACAAAACTTGATTTTTAATGAATTGATTTTGTAACAATGATTTTAGTTAAAGTAGTTTATGTTTGGAAACACTCACAAGAAAGTGAGTTGAACCATAAATTTGATTGTAAAAATCATGTCCGAATCAAAAGATATAAATTCTATCTTCAAGTTATAATTAATTCCAAAAACAAAAGTAATTTCAATCAATGTTTTTCTAAAATATTTCTCTGTATAAGAAACCGTTGGACTTGTAAATATGAGATTTTTCAATGATTATAAAATATTAATTTATTCCTTAAAAAAAAATATCAATTTATCCAAAAAAAATCAAGAAAGCTCTATAATAAATGAAATGCTTCGGATTTCTAAGATTTGATCCAGGACCAAAGTCATTTGTGAAAATTTTTAATTTTTAATTTTTAAAATGTTCACAAATATGTGCATTTCAGCTTCTATATATCTTGCTTACTATTTTACTCGGTGCCTATTAGTTACATTTATTTATCTATTCTATTTTGTATTGTTGGTTCTAAGTTCTATGGTATTAGCTCTAGCAAAGGATCAGCACAGGCTCAGGTACCAAAAATGAGCGTGATTAATAATACCCCTTACAAGTTACACATAATTTTTTTTTGAGAAATTTGTTTCTCAAAACACTTACACATAATTTAAAAATACACACAAAAACCAAACGACACCGTACTTGAGATAAAAATGTTAATGTCAAAAAATTACTTCTCAATGAAAATTATGGGACCAATTTTAATATAAACAAATTTTACAGGGATTAAAACAAAAACTTAATGACGGTATCGATACACCTAAACAATAAATTAATAATTAAATAAGTTATTTTTTGAAGAATTAAGCGTCGGCGAAATAAAATTTAATTTTTTTTAACTCATAATAGTGAATATTGATTATATTCTTGGATAAAATGTAAAACAAATTAGTATGATTGTTGTAAACAATAAAATGATGTTTTTCTTATGAAATGATATTTTGTAAATATAAAAGTCGACTAATTTTTCTTTATTTCATAAAAGATTATTGTTAACTTATGGAATTAAGAAGGAAGTTCATCAAACACTTTAATATGTGAGTGAATTGTAGAAACTCCATTTATTAAATGGCAAAATATAAATGTTATTAAAAATGATGTTGTCGTGTCCTTGAAATGGAAAACGAGATTGATGTTTGGAAAAATAAAGAGACCAAAATAATGTTAACTTGTGTTCTTAAAGCAAAGGATACAAGATAAAGAACTTAACATAATAACTTTTTGTTAGGAGCTTAAAAGGAAATTAAAAATAAATTTTATATTGAAAGTTTAACTTTTGCAACATTGAATGTACACGTTCCAAAAAAAACTTTCTATATTTGCCTTCTTAACTTAAGCCTCAAGGGCACAAATTAACATTTCGGTTTTTTAAACACCAAAACCACATAAACAAAAAAATTTAAAGATACAGAAGAAGACTTCAATCCCGAATGTATATTTGCTAGGTCATATAGATAATTTTGACTTGCATAGCAACAATCTTGATTTTATCAAATCCGCCTTATTTTTATTTTTTTTTAAAGTAAAGAGCATCAGCTCATTTCAAATCCGCCTTATTTGACGAACACAATCAGAAAGATTTGTGTATTTCAAGCAGAGACAAATTGAAAATAATCAACAATGTTGGGAAGGATATTTTAACAACTTTGACATGAATGAGAACCCTTATATAGTTAAGTTATGAAGTATCTTTAATTTGCTTATATAGATAAATTTATTTTCTCATTTTCACAAACCACCGATGTGGGATATATCTTATTATTTTGAAAGAGTGTACTCAATACTCACTCTATAGTTGTCGGTCAATTTGCACTTTCTTTCTTCTCAACATTCTTCTCCCTGAAGATTCCAACAATGCCCTCGAGATAAGTAGTTGCATGGTAATCAAATAACAAAAACGAACTTAAAACTGTACCAAAAAGCTTAATGGTTCAATTAGGATATTGATTGTCTAATAACTCACTTCCTTTGGTCTTTTTGTCTCCTTTTCTGCAATTCCTGTCTGATCTTGGCCATACGGCATAAGCAAAACGTTGGTCCACTATGTCGAAGCAGGGAAGGATTTTGTTGATGCTCTTTTCGGCTTCTTAACCTTACCGTTAGGTACTATTTCTAGACTTGTGGCTAAGGACTTGTCCACTATCTCCAGCCTGAGTACACTGTATTAAAAGTGTGTGAGATCTTGATGAACTCTATATATGGTCCAATACCTGCAACAATTGGGATATTGATTGTCTAATAACTCGCTTTCTTTGGTGTTTTTGTCTCCTGTTGTATTATATATGCAAATTAATCGGAAGGACACAACATTGGCAAAATCAGTTATGATTTCATTCCACAAAGGCTGTAAAACTTTCAAGGAACAGTGATCTCAGACCGCATACACCTCTTGATTTTCTTAGTCAGAGTATGCAAAACTGTCCCAACAACAAGAATATCAGCAGCAAAATCGACAAGTTTTCGACGTTTGTGATTTTGAAGCAATTGAATGTTCACTCTAACAGCAAAGGGATGTCATACAGGCAAGTGTTGACATCTTGAGCAGCATTGGACACTCTACAATCAGAGTTTGTTGAGAATATGAATAGTCATTTGTATAAAATCAACAAATCAAAGTATTCAGTTCTGCTATATTTAACTTGGATTCCAAGGTATCAAAGTGTATTTGCTTAATAGCTTCCTATTCAACTCTTACAATTACAGATCTAGGAATGCTTCTTAGACATGCCTTGTATGAGGACTAACACCATTCTGGTTTGGAAAGAACTCTAAAATTTTGAAGACATGCTACTAAGTAGAAATCAAATACTAAAACTAAGCTTTAATAAGAGATGCCATCATATGCTATAGCCCATAATTCACTCATTATTTCAAGTACATTGTATGACCAATCACACAATGTGACCCCAAATGAAATAAAACGATATGATTTGAAAAAAGTAAAAAAATGTCAGTTTTGATAAATAGGATGTATTATATTAAGATAATGAACGAGTAATGATAAACAAAACCAGGGTAATACATCTATTAAGATGTGTTACCAGATCATATAGCACGAGTCCATGACAAACTCTAAATCATGATCAGATTTGCATCCTTAGATACATCTATTACTGCATAATTCTTTAAAATACATAACAACTGAGGCTATTTTGTTCAATGTTTGCTTCACAACAGTCAACACAAAGCTATAAATTCTGCAACCATGATTATTCTTCAGCCAAATAGTGAAGTGATTACACATAAAAATCTGAGAACTAAATTATGAGAATGAACCTATAACTAAGTAGGAACTGTTATATTGCATTGCAGCAGTGTCAATTTAACCTCTGCGGAGAATGGAGTAGCAATGCTTCTGAAATGCAAAACGAACAACACTTCCGTAACTAAGTCAATTCACATAGTGAAGTGTCCTCTATTTCATACTCCAAAAGTTCCATACAAAAAATAATGAAAGAGATTGAGGCTCATCCCAAATATGGAAATGAAGAGAGATGGACAATGAAGCATTATTCATTTCCATAACTCTATTATTTTGCGGGTTCTGATAAATTTGATTATTGTGTTACAGCAATGTCAATTTCATCACAAGCTAGTCAAAAGATACTCACAATTTTGATTTGCATCTTTCAACAAGAATGTGATATAATTAACCCTGCTGAGATTTTCAACTGTGAATTGGATGACTTTCACTTAGGCAAGTAAGTTACACAGTGAATTATCTTCTATTTCGTATGTTTCAGCTTTTACATCCCATCTTTGGTTTATTAGATAACATTATTTTCTCTGTTTTGCAAACCACTCGATGTGCTACTTATTGCTTTTACCAATTCATTCATGGTACTCCATATTCCATAATCTTTTTATCTTATTATACTAGCGTAAAATGTCCATCTTTTCACTTTTCTTTTTCACTTAACTATGTACTTATTATATTTATTTGGTTGTAAATCTTTTGGATTATACCACAATCAAATAAAGACTTAAATTATATTGTTCTAATTGTTTCAATTATAATGAAATTTAACTTATTTTTTGGTGATCTTTTACGGTAGGCTCGTAAATTGAAGTGCACCAAAACACTTGCTTACTAAATCAATAAATTAATGATTTTTTTTTATTAAATAAAGAACTATTACCGACTTTTATATTTTAGGAAATATTATTCTATAAAAAAAAACATCATTTCACTGGTTACAAGTCTTACTAAAATTTTTATGTTTTATCCTAAAAAATATTCAATATGCATATGATATGCATCTTTGAATGGGTAAAAAAAATGCATATGATATCACACATTAAGTGTTTTTATTATCTGAATTCGATTGTTTTTATTTTTGTGTTTTGTTTTGGAGGGATTGTTACATTTGTTATTTTTGTTCCTATTGAGGTTTTGATATTTCTTTTCGTCAGATGTTTCTTCTCAATTTGTGAAGCATCTTCTATTATTTTGCCCCTCCAATTTTATAGGCTGTATAGACTTAGAATTGGGTCATTACTTCAATTTTATGAAATAGTGAATAGTAGATATCCTAAATTTTGATCATTTATGCCATATTTACTGCATAAATAAATCTCTATTTCTCGTTGGTTTTATTTAATTAAGTATTACTAAAGCTTACTAAAGACTTAGAACTGGATAGAATTGGGTTTCTTCGAAATTGTGCATTGTTTACTAAAGCTTCTTGTTGCTTTGATCCTGGTTTTGATGTTAAGTTCTAACTAGTGTGACTCCCGTGCAAGTTCAATTTCGAAGGTTGGTACATCTGATGAGGTGAATAGAAAGTTCCACAATTGATTTCAACTACTATATGGCAAAAAAGTTTTGTAAGAAAATTATAAAACATGTGTTGTTAATCCAAAAGTTTTGCAAGACCTGATGAAAATTTTTAATTTACAATTATGCATTTTCCTTTTCTCCCATTTGTATTGGTTTTCAATCTTATCCTTCCATGAATATAATATGAAAAAGTGTTATATCACGGACATGTCTCGATATTGATACCACAAAGCATTGTGCCTGATGTGGCCTCAACTGCAGTTGGAGAGACATCAAAAATCATGATGCCGTAGCTCAGATCACGGTCACATGTATATATTTTTTTGAAAACCTTGAATGTGACTAACAAGATCTTGTTTCTTGATAATCTTAAGGACTTCTTGATTTCCTTACTCATGAAGCAAAACTGTCCAGACAAAAAGAATATCAGCAGCAGAATCGACAAGTTTTCGACGTTTGTGATTTTTTAGCCAATAAATGCTCACTCTAACAGCAAAGGGATGTCATACATGCAAGTGTTGTCATTTGCAGTGTCATCTAAAGAGGCATTTGACACTCAATGATATCAGAGTTTGTTGAGAAAAAGACAGAGGACTACTGCTTGTTGATCAATAGCTGAAGCTGCTGGTGAAACACTTCTAGATTATTTTCTGCTAATGCTTCGTAAGGGTTTTGTCAAAATTGTCTAATTTTGATTGGAAATCAAGGTCCGGTCCGTCTGGATTGTTTCCCAAATTATAAGTACTTAATTGAGTTGGTTGATCATCATTCTTTAAGCGTTCTTTGTTGTGAGATTTGGTATATATAGAAAACTTGTTCACTCTTATTTGTAAATGTCTCGGAATAGTTTTGGTTGTGTAAAGTGTGACACTGTAAAACAGAGAAAATAGTTGTATTTACTCATATGATGGTATCTGTGACACTGGTTGATATATTTCATTCTTTAAGCATTCTTTGTTGTACAATTTAGTATATAGAAAATTTATTCACTCTTCTATGAAAATGTCTCAGACACATTTTTGGATAGTTTTTGATAGAAATATTGGCCGTGTATTTACTTAGTCTAATAGTTTTGGTTGTGTAGAGTGTGACACTGTTAAATGTTTAGTCTATGACTGCAAGGCTCCAATAAATATTTTAGTATAGAATTCTTTCTGAAAAGAGTCGTTTGCATAAAATCAACCAATCAAAGTGTTCAATTCTGCTATATTAAACTTGGATTCCAAGGTATCAAAGCGTATTTTCTTATTAACTCCCTATTCAACACTTAATTATAGATAAAAGAATGATTCTTAGATATGGTATATATCACAACTGCAGCTGCGAAGCTTATATTGTCTTCTTTTTTCTAAATTGCTAGACTCAAGATTGTTAACTATGACGCATTGAACACCCACACGCATTGAACAGACACCAATAATAATTTGATAAAATAGAAGTGACTGTATATAATCACAAGTGTCCATGCCGTGTCAATGCTGGAGCACACCTTCAAAATGTAGCATATGGTTTGATTTAAATCAAGTTTGTGTTTAATATCATGAAATATTGCTCAATGAGTTCTGAGACAACTAAGAGCACTTAGTTTGTCTGCTTTACGTCGGATAAGAATACAAATGTATTGAATGGTTTTCAAAAATTTGAGTTCAAAGCATTGGTTCCGTGTACCGTGAAACAAAACAAAAAACTTAATTAAAGCATGATATAGCCCATAATTCAAAGACATGCCTAGTATGAGGACAGACACCATTTTGGTTTGGAAAGAACTACATGAATATTCCTCTAAAATTTTGAAGACATACTACCAAGTAGAAATCCAATACTAAAACTAAGCTTTAATAAGAGATATCATCATATGCATGGTATAACCCATAATTCAAAGACATGCCTTATATGAGGACTAACACCATTCTGGTTTGGAAAGAACTACATGAATTTTCCTCTAAAATTTTGAAGACATACTACCAAGTAGAAATACAATACTAAAACTAAGCTTCAACGAGAGATACCATCATATGCTATAGGTCATAATTCACTCATTATTTCAAGTACACTGTCTGACCAGTCACACTAAATATAGCACTGTCCATATACACATCAGAATAATGTAAGATGAAAAGATATGATTGGAAGAAGAAGAAAAATAACGTTGGTTTTAACTATGCCCAATACTTTTGATAAATAAGATGTATTATATTAAGATAACGAATGAGTAATGACAAACAAAATCAGGAAAACTATTTTCTGTACCTACCGTAGTATATACGGGTTACCAGATCATATACCACGAGTCCATGACATAAGCTCTAAAACATGAACAGATTTGCGTCCTAGATACATCTATTAATCCGCTCTAAAACATGAACAGATTTGCACCCTAGATATATCTCTTAATGCATAATTCTTAAAAATATAGAACAACTGAGGCTATTTTGTTTAATATTTGCTTCATAAGAACAAAGCTACGAAATTCTGCAACCATGATTATTCTTCAGCCAAATAGTGAAGTTATTACACAAAAATCTGAGAATCAAGTTCATAAGGAGGAATTTTCAACTACAACTAATCACAAAAGAAAATAAAAGCATTGCTGCTTTTCCATAATGTCAATGTCATTTTGCTGGTTCTTAAAAATTTGATTTCATTGCAGGAGTGTCCATTTCATTACCCTGATGACCGATTAATGCACATAAATTGATCACAAAAATGTTACTCATGTGCACCTATCGATCACAAAGAAAATAAAATCAACACCACTAAGAAGGTGCGCATCCGAAATGTGGAAATGGAGAGGCTGAAAATGAAAGCATTGTTCCTATCCATAACTCAAATTATTTTGTTGGTTCAGGAAAATTTGATTGTACTGCAGCAATGTTGATTTCATCGCAAACTTACCAATTAAACAATTAGCTAAATTAACAATTACAAAACTAGTTAAATCCTATTAATTTTAACAAAGAAACTAAACATCATTGGAACACAATGTTTCACCTGCTAAACCAAGCATAAACATCAAAGTACATAAAATCAACATTCAATATCGTATTTATTCTACTACTAATTCTTCGAAATTTATCACAAAAAAGAAAAAACTACAGAAAATACTTCCATAATATTCATCAGATAAGCAAGTGAAAATGTGCACATCGATTACACAGGACTGAGAAGCTGAGAAATGTGTGGTTTTGGATCAGAATTCATACCAATGATGATAATCAAAGGAATGAAACCATAGTGAGCGATAACCTTTGTTTTCTTCATACCCCATGTTGTCCATTCCTTCACAGAATCGATCACTGATCGATCTTCTGCTGTCTTCTTTGAGCTCTTTCCCTTCGCTTTCAGAGAAACCCTAGGCGCCATTCTCTGCTCCAAAGATAACAAGAAAATTTGGTATTAACAACTCATACGATGCAAAATCAGAAATTAATGAAAATTTGGAGAAGAAAAGAGAATCGAATCAAATGGCTTACTGAGAGAGACGAGACGTTATGCAGAGAAGACGAGAGCCAGAGATTTTGATAGAGACAAGTACAAGAACAGAGCTGGGAAATTAGGGTTAGTTTAAATGGGCTTGGCCCAATAACAAATTAACTTGTGTAGTATAATAAGTTAGCCGTTACTTTTCCCACCCTATGAGTTTCTTGTTTTTCGAATTCTAAGATCTGAAATATTTGCACGTGTTTTCTAAGGTTTTATGGAATTTTTATACAGTTTAGATTCTAAAATCCGAACTACATATAACACATGAGAACCTCGTAGGGTGGGAAAAGAAATAGTATAATAAGTTTTTCACTATTTTTTTTCTCACTCTACCTTCTACTTTACTCTCTCTGTCTCAAAATAATTGTCGTTTTAGAATACAAATACAACATTTTTTTTCTTCATTATTATGCTCTTATTTATTGAATTTCATCTAACTTAACACAACTCTACTAACTAAAATTAATAAAGATATTTTAGTAAATGATTACAATTTTAGCATTGAAATCAAGACATTAATAATTTTCTTAAAAAACATGAAAGAAAACTTAAACTACTAGTACTATTTTGAGACAGGAAGTGAATAAAAAGAAAACTTAAACTTAAACTAGTCACATTTGACACTTATTATATATTATACTCATTCTAATGAAAGGGATAAAAAGAAAAACAAATGACTAATTTAGTTATATTGCGCTTATACACTTCTTTTTTCAATGCTTGACTGATGAAACTATTTTAAAGTCATGAATTTAAAGGTCCAACACTGTCCATCGATCATTTGAAGAAAGTTAGGTGTTGCATGCAGCATGCTGTTAACTTCAAATAGTCCCAACTTGGACAAGATACTCTCTGTTTCAATTGGAACATATTGCAGGGGCATTATTTTAAAAATATGTACCACATGTCATTTAAGTATTAGATATTTTGCTCTTAATTTATGCCATTCATCTTGAAAATGTTGATTTCTTTTTATCATTCGGAAAAATAGAAGCTATATGCGTTATTAATTAGTCAACGGATTTTAAGAAAATAGAACTTTTTTTTAAGAGAGGAGAATCAACTAGTTTCATTATATAATAAGTCATAGATATAAGGTGATACATCACCAAAAAATTGGGAGCTAGTTTCAAATATGTGCTGACTCATGAGTGAAGATTTAACAATAGTCAACTCAAGCATAAAAGCAGGAAATTTTACCCTATACCCCAACACATGTAATTTCACCCTTATGCAAAATCATGTTATTGATGAGTAAAACCGCAAGTGCATGGTTCTACCGAAGTAGTAAAAATAAAGTATCGTTCCGACAGGGAGTTATGAATTTAATTAACTTTTAACAATGATTAGAATGAAAGTTTTAAAAGTTAAAAAGGTTTGGTTTTTGTTTTGAAAGAAAATAACAATGATAATAAAAAGGTGCCTCGGGATTATTGGTTCATCGTAATGACAAATCCTTCACAAACAAACCCTAAACCATAACTTTATATTCGACCTACTTTCTAAAGACAGGTTTCTCTTTAGCGTATCAAAGCCTCTTTCGAGGTGCAGTGAGTGTGTTCCTCTAGCAACCACGCCTATTCTCATTGTTGATTGCTATTGGAATCCTTGAAGAACGAAACTTTATATGTCTCAAGGTTTGCTAGACTATTCTCATGTTTCGCAACCCTTGTCTAAATTCACTTGTTCCAATATCAAAACTCCGCTTTCACATTATGAATTGATATTTGAGATGATGAATTAACAAATATTAACCTTCTGCTTTCGCATTATGAGTTTGACATTTGTTAATTCATTATAAAAACGGTGAATTAGATTAGAAAGTAGATTTATGTAAAATTAGGGTTTATGGCTTGGTTTGATTAGGATTACGTCATTAGACTTATCCAACAATCCCAAGACAAGAAAGGTCTACTCACTCATGATCATCGTAGCCATAGAAGAGGAGAAGAAGAACATAAAATAAATAACAAGAAAGTAAAAGAAGAACTTTTATTAAGAAAGACAATTGTCACTTATTGAATTCCAAGAACAAAAGATGATTTGTTGTGATAGCTAGTTACTCTATTTATAGTTTACAATGACTTAAGCACTAAGAAATATAACACTAGAATGTTCCACAAGAAACCACGGACTTTTAAGTCAAAAGTAAACTAATAGGTAGCTTGTCCGGGAAGCAGAAAAAAAGCAGCAAAAGGGATTCTGGGAGGTGCCACGGTCGTGCCACTGCTGGCACGAGCCGTGCCAAGCTTCTGACTTGGGGGACGTCGTATTTTTGTACCGAATCTTCGTATTTTCATCCTGAATCAGCTCCAAACCCCTTTCTTTTTCTCCAAGACTTATTCTTTAGAATATTTGCTCCTGAAATATAATAATTTGCAATTGAAGTAAAATAATTCTAAAAAGGAAATAATATTAAATAAAACGAAATCAAATCTAAATAAAACGAACTCAAATAATATATAAAAAACACTAATTTATTGACT